>Ga0315284_10000104_pt1:47500-114853 | contig 114853 bp, 130 predicted proteins | sample YL17G09_16_MG_FD_203696 | JGI IMG/M metagenome (GOLD analysis project Ga0315284, IMG submission 203696) | Sediment microbial communities from Yellowstone Lake, YNP, Wyoming, USA - YL17G09_16 | ecosystem: Environmental > Aquatic > Freshwater > Lake > Sediment | place: USA: Wyoming... | reverse complement strand
TTTAGAAATAGTTTGAAACTAATAGAAAACTCAAAATCTGATAATTAATTTCGAGTTTTCTATCGGATTTAAATTATTTTATTTTGCCTTTTCAATAAAATTAATAGCATCTTGAACAGTCTGAATTTTACCAGCACTCTCATCATCAATTTCAATATCAAACGCTTCTTCAAATGCCATTACTAATTCAACCACATCTAAAGAATCTGCACCTAATTCTTGTGTAAAACTTGCTTCTGGTACAACTTTATCAGCACTCACACCTAATTGCTCACTTACAATTTCTTGAATTTTTTTTAAAGTTTCCGACATAGAATCTTCTCCATTAATAGAATTATTTTTTATAGAACTAATATCTATTATATAACAATTTATTAAAAATTTCTTAACTAAATAATTTTTTTCAAAAAATTATTTAGTTAAGAAATTTTTAGTATGGAACAATTAAAATCTAATTTATTTTATAATTACTTCCAACAATTTTGTAATTTGATATAAGCTTGCTCGATTTACATTATAAATTGGAATATTTTTTTGCTGAGCAAATTTTTTTAATTTAAAATTTTCCTTTAAATACTTTTTTAAACCAATAATAATATTTGCTTTTTTAATATCTTTTGTAACAACTAATTTTAATCCTGTTTTAGAAATTACTTCTTTAATTAGATTTGGTGAAACTGAATATGTATAAATTAATAATTTTTTAGTCTTTAATATTGGGTATTTTTTTTGATTCAAAGAATTAAATTTTGGCCAATTTTCATTAGGAATTAAAGTTGAATTAGTAAGGCTATTTGAGGTTAGAAAAAGTGAATAAAAATCAGACTGAACTTTTTTGTATTTTAAATGGATTTTTTGATTTGGGTAAATTTGTCTAATTTGTCCAAAACTATAATTTCCTCGTAATAATAAATCAATTGAATTTTGAACATTCTCGTGAATAGTCCATAAATTTTGATCATTAATCTCGATTACAATTTGAAAAGCTGGGTAAGCTTTTCGTTCCAAAATACTTTTTTGTGTTCCGCGTCGTTTGGCTTCATCATCACTTAAAGTAACATATTGGATTCCTCCAATTAAATCGGTTAAAGTCGGATTTTTAATAAGATTGTCTAAACAATTGCCATGGGTTGTTCCAACTAATTGAACACCTTTTTCTGCAATTGTTCGAGCTGCTAATGCTTCCAATTCAGTTCCAATCTCATCAATTATAATAACTTCGGGCATATGATTTTCAACAGCTTCGATCATTATCTGATGTTGTAATTCTGTTTTTTGTACTTGCATCCGACGAGCTCGACCAATACCATAATGAGGAATATCACTATCACCAGCAATTTCATTTGATGTATCAACAATAATTACTCGTTTTTCCATTTCTTCTGATAAAACTCGAGCAATTTCACGAATAATTGTTGTTTTACCAACACCTGGTTTTCCTAAAATCAAAAGCGATTGGCCTGATTCTAATAAATCACGAATAACACAAATAGTTCCAAAAATAGCTCGTCCAACACGACAAGTTAAACCATTAATAAGTGATTGTCGGTTTCGAATACAACTAATTCTATGTAATGTCCGTTCGATTCCCGCTCGATTGTCATTACTAAATTTACTAATTCGTTTAGTCGTATAATCAATATCTTGCCATGAAATAATTTTTTGAGATAAATATTCTGGACCAGTGGTAAATCGAGCTTCTGGTCGACGACCTAAATCCATAACAATTTCAATTAATTGATCTTTATTTGGATGCTTCGTCAAATTTTCCTGTATAAAAAAAGGTAAATTTTCAAGCAACTTATCTAAATCTTCATCTATGGTTATACAATGAGACATGTTAAATATTAACCGTTGATCAATTTTTGAAAACAATCAGATCAAAAACTATTAAAAATATTGTGAAACTGATTAAAATTCTGAAACTCGATTTCTTATTATCGAACAGTTGACAGTAATTTAGTAAATGTTGGGGTATCTAAAATAGCAATTTGTGCTAACATTTTTCGATTTAACTCGATACTTGACTTTTTAAAATTATGAATAACTTTACTGTAAGTTAAATTATTTAATCTTGATATTGAATTAATCCGTAGAATCCAAAGTTTTCTAAAGGTACGTTTTTTTTGTTTGCGACCAATATAAGAATATCTTAAAGCTTTCATAACTTGTTGATTTGCGATTCTAAAAAGACGCGAATGAGAACCTCTATAGCCTTTTGCTAAATTTAAAATTTTTTTCCGACGCTTCCGAGCAACATTTCCACGTTTAACTCTAACCATTTTAGACTTTTAATATGGTAACATTAATTTAATAGATTTACTATCACTAGTAGTTATACAAATTCGTTGAGATAATTTACGTTTTTGTGTCTTAGTTTTTTTCATTAATAAATGTCCTTTATAAGCATGACGACGTAAAAATTTACCAGATCCAGTTTTTTTATATCGTTTTTCAGCCGATTTACGAGTTTTTAATTTAAGCATAAATATTTAAGTTTTTTTTACACAATAGATGTCTTTAAAATAAAATTTTGATTTTAAAGGATGTGAGTAAAGAGTATCCTGTCCATCATGCCAATCGACAGGACAAGCATGTCCAGGATACTCTTTAACATATTGAATTGATTTTAAAATACGAAGTATTTCATTTACACTTCTACCACATAATAAATTATTAACAGTATAGTATTGAATCAAACCTTCCTTGTCAATAATAAATAAACCAGGAAATGCAATCCCATCATCACTTAATACTTTATACTCTTTTGAAATAGTTTGTGTTAGATCAGAAAGAAGTGGATATTTTAAATTTTCCAATCCACCATTTTTTCGCGTTAACAGTAAAGAACGTAAATGAGAAAAGGGACTATCCACAGAAATTGCTAATACTTGTGTTGATAATTTTTGAAATTCTTGAATACGATCACTAAAACCAAGTAACTCAGTTGATGAAACAGCGGTAAAGTTGGCAGGATAAAAAATTAAAATAACATATTTTTTACCTCTATAATCGGAAAGACGAATTTTTCCTAATTTTTGTTTATATACTCCTATAGCGACAAAATTAGGCGCAGAGCGACCAATTTGTACACAATTTGCCATAAAAATTTTTAGTAATGAGCATCTTAATTAAAAAATAATAGCAAAAAGTCAAGAGTAGTGCAATTTAACATAATTAGATTACACTACTTTTTGACAACTAATCAAGTAAAAATTACCAACTTGATTTTGTAACACCTGGCAATAAACATTGATGAGCCATTTCACGTAACACGTGACGAGATAAACCAAAATCACGATAATATCCTCGTGGTCGACCAGTTTTCCAGCATCTATTTCTAATTCGTATTTTTGCACTATTTCGGGGTAATTTCTGTAATTTAGAATGAATTTCAAGCTTTAAATTAAAATCTCGAATATTACGATATTCATTTAGCAGGTTTTTACGTTTTTCAGCATATTTATTAGTTAATTTAATGCGTTTTTTTTCTCTTTCAATCATACTTTTTTTCGCCATAAGATCACCCTAAATTTTTATATGTTAAACAATAGTAATTTAATCTTAAATCTAAAAAAATAAAAAGAGGTCAAATTTTATTTTTTAGATTGTATCTTTAGTAGAAATATATAGCAATAGATTGATTTGCGCAAGTTAAAAGATGAGAATTTAGTTAAATTTTGACACATAAGGTAAATTTTTATTTGGTAAAACCGTATATTTACTCACTATTTGACGGAATTCACTGCCATCAATCGTTTCTGCATCCAATAATTTTTCAACTACTAAATCAATAATAACTCGATTATCCAAAATAATTTCAATAGCTTTTTGTTCACAATAATTAACAATTTTACATACCTGTTCATCAATTCTATCAGCAATATTCTCCGCATATTCTGTTCCTTGTGTAGGTCCGCCACCTAAAAATACTTGATTTGTATTTTCATCTTCTAATGCAATTGGACCAATACTTGACATACCAAACCGTGTAACCATTTGACGTGCTAAATTTGTTACTTGTTGTAAATCATTACTAGCTCCAGTAGTAACTTCAGGATCACCAAATACAACTTGTTCTGCTGCTCTGCCAGCCAGAGTAGTAATAATCCTAGCTAATAATTCTGATCTTGATAATAGACTTTGATCTTCTTCAGGTGTAAACCACGTTAAACCTTTTGCACCTCCACGAGGTGTTAAAGTTATTTTTTCAACTTCATCATGAGATTTTAAAACAGTTCCTGCAATAGCATGTCCTACCTCATGGTAAGCAACCAAACGTTTATTTTTTGTATCTTCCATAGGAGTACCGGCAATTCCACCAATAATTCTATCAGCCGCTTCATTTACTTCATTTTTTGTGATAGCTGATTTTTTATAGCGAGTAGCTAAAATAGCAGCTTCATTTAACAAATTGGCTAAATCTGCACCTGAAAAACCTGGCGTTCTATTTGCTAACTGTACTAATGAAACATCATCAGCCAATGGTTTATTTCTAGCGTGAACTTTTAAAATTCCAATTCGTCCTAATCGATCTGGTAAATTTACTGTAATTTGTCGATCAAAGCGCCCTGGTCGTAATAATGCTGAATCTAAAATATCTACCCGATTTGTGGCACCAACAACAATAACACCTTTATTTTCTTTAAAACCATCCATTTCAGTTAACAATTGATTTAGTGTCTGTTCGCGCTCATCATTACCGCCACCTACACCAGCACCTCGTTCACGACCAACAGCATCAATTTCGTCAATAAAAACTATACAAGGAGCATTTTCAGAGGCTTTTTTAAATAAATCTCTAACTCTCGCAGCACCAATCCCAATAAACATTTCAACAAATTCTGAACCGGCAACACTAAAAAATGGAACGTCAGCTTCATTTGCAATTGCTTTTGCTAAAAGTGTTTTTCCCGTTCCAGGAGGTCCAACTAATAAAATTCCTTTAGGGATTTTTGCTCCTACGATTGTATATTTGTCTGGTTGTTTTAGAAATGAAACAATTTCTTCAAACTCAGCTTTAGCTTCATCAATTCCAGCAATATCATCAAAGACAACTCCTGTATCTGGTCTTCTTTCAAATCGAGCTGTTGATTTTCCTAAGTTCATAGGAGATGACCCTGTTCCACCTGGGAAATTTTCAGAATTTTGAAATAAATAGAATAATCCAGTTATAAAAATAATTGGTATTAAAATATTACTAGCAATAGTAATTAAAAGATTTTTATTTTCGATTGGATGAGCATCAAAATCAATATTATATTCTTTTAATTTTAAAATTAATTGAGAAGCACCCACAGGAATTTCTACTCTAATAAGTTGTGGTCGATTACCTAATTCTGGACTTGAGGCTTGAATAATGGCATTTCGACCATTATCATATAAATCAACTTGTTTAATCCATCCCATTTCTAAATATTCTAAAAATCGGCCATATGTCATTCGTGAGCTAGCTGTATTTTGAGTAAATTCTTTAGCGGGTTTTCCATTGTTATTAAAAACTGAAGTGCCATTAAAATTTTTTAGACCTAAAAGAATAAGACTTATGGCAATTAAAGCGAGACATATATTTCGAATAAGATTACGTGGCATTGGTTTTCTTTCTCTTTTATAATTTTTATAATTTTATAGTGTTTGAAAATTAATTCTTACAAATAAGTTTACCATTTTTTAATTTTTAAAAACAACAATATTTTTAAATTTTTATGCTTAAAAATAGCTAATTAAATTAAAATTATATTAAATTATTTACAATAACTTAGAAATATTATGATTGATCGAGGTTCAAAAGTTAAAATTTTAAGAAAAGAATCATATTGGTATAATCAGACTGGGACAGTTGTAACGGTAGATAAAAGTGGAATTCGTTATCCAGTAGTAGTAAGGTTTGAAAATGTTAATTATAGTGGTACTAACACTAATAATTTTGCAGTAGATGAATTACTTGAAATTTAAGAAAAATAATTATTTTAATAAAACGAAATCTCATGTAAAATGCAATACTTAAAAATTAAATTTTTAAGTATTGCATTTTACATGAACTTAAACTAATATCTAATTAAATAAATTGCTGGTGTAGCTCAATTGGTAGAGCAACTGATTTGTAATCAGTAGGTCGGGGGTTCAAGTCCCTTCACCAGCTAAAAACAATCAATAAAAAAATATTCTGACTTTTTTAACAAAATTAGAGATATTTAATTATTTTTGTTAAAGTTAGTAAAAGTATGTTATAATAAATTTTAAAAACAGTTTGTAAACTAGTAATAAATTTAAAATTTCTCACGAATCGCATAATTTATAAATTATAGACAATAGGAAATTCATTTATGATCTCTGACTCTCAAGTATACACAATATTGTTAATTGCATTATTAGCAAGCGTTTTTGCTATTCGTTTAGGTACTACACTTTATGAATAAATATTCCGCTTATCGTTTATTAAAATAAAAATCAGGACAATTATTAAAATAATTTTTTATAAAGACTAAAAATTTATGGTAACACAAGATTTAAAAAAATTTAATAGTCCCGTTTTTCCATTTACTGCAATTGTAGGTCAAGAAGAAATGAAATTGGCATTACAATTAAATGTGATTGATCCAAAAATTGGTGGAGTAATGATTATGGGTGATAGAGGAACTGGTAAATCTACAACAATTCGAGCGATTGCAGATTTATTACCCCAAATTGAAGTTGTTAAAAATGATCCATTTAATTCATCTTCATATGATTTAGATTTAATGAGTAATGAAGTGAAATCAGCTATTCAGAAAGGTGAACCAATTGAAACAGAATTTATAAAAATTCCAATGGTTGATTTGCCTTTAGGTGCAACGGAAGATAGGGTTTGTGGAACAATTGATATTGAAAAAGCTTTAACCGAAGGGGTAAAAGCATTTGAACCTGGATTATTAGCAAAAGCTAACCGTGGTTTATTATATGTTGATGAAGTAAATTTATTAGATGATCATTTAGTAGATATTTTACTAGATTCTGCCGCATCGGGATGGAATACAGTGGAACGTGAAGGTATTTCAATCCGTCATCCCGCTAGATTTGTATTAGTTGGTTCAGGGAATCCAGAAGAAGGAGAATTACGACCTCAATTATTAGATCGATTTGGAATGCATGCTGAAATTCGAACTGTAAAAGATCCTGCATTACGTGTCAAAGTTGTAGAAGAACGTACTGCTTTTGATCAAGCACCAAACGTTTGGATTGAAATTTATGAAGAAAAACAACAAGAATTAAGAAATCGTATCATTGCAGCACAAAAATTATTACCAAGTGTTGAGTTAGAGTATGATTTACGAGTAAAAATTTCCGAAGTATGTAGTCAACTAGACGTTGATGGTTTGCGTGGAGATATTGTAACAAACCGAGCAGCAAAAGCTTATGCTTCTTATAATGGTCGTACAAAAGTAACAGTAGATGATATTGCTGCAATTATTACTTTATGCTTACGTCACCGTTTAAGAAAGGATCCATTAGAATCAATTGATTCAGGAGAAAAAGTGTCAAAAGTATTTAAAGAAATATTTGAAATTGAAAATTAATCAAAAAGTCGTCCCTCTCACAAAAATTAAAAACTAATCATTTAATTCTGAAATGATTCTATGTTAAAATTTATTTGGTTAATAGGCAATATTTTGTTGATATCACTTATACTTACACGGACTCCAAATAATGGTGGGTTAGAAAATTTTGCAACAAAAAGTAATTTGTTAGGCTCTCCTAATTCAGCTGAAAAATTTTTAAATCAATTGACTTGGATTCTTATTGCAAATTATTTTATTCTCGCAGTTAAATTCAATTTTTAAATCAAGAAATATGGTTTTAATTTTTTAATTTATAGACAAAACCCTTAATACTTTGTATAATTGCATAGTCTGGTGTTTTGTCACGCGGAGTAGAGCAGTCTGGTAGCTCGTTGGGCTCATAACCCGAAGGTCAATGGTTCAAATCCATTCTCCGCTAGAGAATTTTCTAACTTAATAAAAAAATTAGTTTTTTTATTAAACTACTATTACTATAGTAAACGTTAAATAATAATAAGGTTTTACTTATGACATTAAATTTACAAACACCATTTCCAACTTTTGGAGGAAGCACTGGTGGCTGGTTACGTGCAGCTGAAGTAGAAGAAAAATATGCAATTACTTGGACAAGTAATAAAGAGCAAATTTTTGAAATGCCAACTGGTGGAGCCGCTATTATGCGTAATGGAGAAAATTTATTATACTTAGCTAGAAAAGAACAGTGCTTAGCTTTAGGAACTCAATTACGAACATTTAAAATTAACGATTATAAAATTTATCGTATATTTCCTAGTGGAGAAGTTCAATATTTACATCCAAAAGATGGCGTTTTCCCAGAAAAAGTAAATCCAGGTCGTACGGCTGTAAACAGTCGAGGTTTTTCAATTGGAAAAAATCCTAATCCTGCTTCAATTAAATTTAGCGGAACTAGTACGTATGAAAGTTAAATTTTAAAAGATTAGTTTAACAACTAATCTTTTGGCGAGATGGCAGAGTTGGTCGATTGCGTCTGATTTGAAATCAGATGAATCTTTGCGGATTCCGTGGGTTCGAATCCCACTCTCGCCTTAGTATTAAAAAATATGCTTAGTTGTGTTCGAATATAATCTTTTAGTAATATTCTTATGAGCAAAGTCTACGATTGGTTCGAAGAGCGATTAGAAATTCAAGCCATTGCAGATGATATTTCTAGTAAATACGTTCCACCTCACGTGAATATATTTTATTGTTTTGGTGGTATTGTTTTTACTTGTTTTTTAATCCAAGTAGCAACTGGATTCGCAATGACATTTTATTATCGTCCAAGCGTTGTAGATGCATTTGCATCAGTTGAATACATAATGACTAGTGTTAACTTTGGTTGGTTAATTCGTTCAATTCATCGTTGGTCTGCAAGTATGATGGTAATGATGATGGTTTTACATATATTTCGTGTATATTTAACTGGGGGATTTAAAAAACCTCGTGAATTAACATGGGTAACTGGAGTAATTTTAGCAGTAGTAACTGTTTCTTTCGGTGTAACAGGATATTCATTACCATGGGACCAAGTAGGATTCTGGGCATGTAAAATTGTAACTGGTGTACCAGCAGCTGTACCAATTGTTGGCCCACCATTAGTTCTGGTATTACGTGGTGGAGAAAGTGTAGGACAAAGTACATTAACACGCTTTTATAGTGCACATACATTTGTGTTACCAGTAGCTGCTGCAGTTCTAATTTTAATACATTTCTTAATGATTCGTAAACAAGGGATTTCAGGTCCTCTTTAATCTGAAAAAGTTATAATATTTAATTTGTAATAAAAAATCATTATGTCAGTAATTAAAAAACCGGATTTAACAGATCCAAAATTAAGAGCAAAGTTAGCAAAAGGTATGGGCCATAATTATTATGGTGAACCTGCATGGCCAAACGATTTATTATACGTTTTCCCAGTTTGTATTCTTGGAACATTTGCATGTTGTATTGGATTAGGTGTAATGGCTCCTACTCAACTTGGAGAACCGGCAGATCCATTTAATACTCCATTAGAAATTTTACCTGAATGGTACTTTTTCCCAACCTTTAATTTATTACGTGTATTACCTAATAAATTGTTAGGTGTATTAGCCATGGCTGCAGTTCCTGCTGGTTTAATTACAGTACCCTTTATTGAAAACGTAAATAAATTCCAAAACCCATTCCGTCGTCCAATTGCTAGTTTAGTATTTATTATAGGATTTATAACAGCTGTTTGGTTAGGTATTGGTGCATGTTTACCAATTGATAAAGCAATATCATTAGGTTTTTGGTAAAGAAAATAAAATTTATTTTTATTTATCTTTTATTAGATAGAATGATTCCATCTAATAAAAGATAAATAAAAAATTAAATATCAGTAATTTAAATTAATTTTAAATTTATTCAATATTATCTAATGATATATAAAGGAAAAATAAAGCCATACTAAAAGCTGGAAAAACAAGACCTACTAAAGGAACTAAAATAGAAGGTAAAAATGCTGCTGCCATAATAATTTTTTATTAGTAAAATTAAAAAATTGATAATTACTAAAACATACTTAATAGTAAATACTATTAAGTATATATAAAAATAGTTTAGAATTAGAAAAAGATAACAAACAGAAATCAACTTTTTAATACTTTTTATAGTAAAATTAATAATATTAAATATTCTCAATTTAATATTATTAATTATCTATAAATCCAGAGGTTTTAATTATGGAAAGTTTACTTTTAGCTCGATTACCTGAAGCATACGTGGTATTTAGTCCAATTGTTGACGTATTACCAATTATTCCAGTTTTCTTTTTACTTTTAGCATTCGTTTGGCAAGCTGCAATTGGTTTTAGATAATTGCTTAATATCTAACTAACTAATAAATTAGTTATCAATAGATTAATATTCTAAAGTTTTATTAAGATTTAAATTAAAGATTTAAAAATATAATAAAACGTTTATACATAATACATATTTATCTTTAAATTACGAATAAGAAATGGTAGAACCTTTATTATCAGGTATCGTTTTAGGTATGAGTACTGTCTCTGCCTTTGGACTTTTTGTAGCCGCATATTTACAATATCGTCGTGGCAATCAATTTGAAATTTAAAAATATCGATTATTTATTAATCGATATTTTTAAATTAAATTAAAAATAAATTAGTAAAACTATTTTTTAGTATCTATATAATTAAATCAATTTATAACCTTGAAAAATAACTGTTTGAAACACTTAAAAATACATTTTCAAAATAAAAATTTCATAACTAAAAATTCTAAGAAAATAAAAGACTTTAAAAAAAATTTAAACAAACAAACTAGTTCAAAATAATAGAAACATTAAATCAAATTAAAAAAAAGGAAATAATTTTAAATAAACATTACTAAAAAGGATGAAAAATTAATGTGATTAATGATTAAGAATAATGAACAATAAACATAGATATTTTATCTTGCTTTAAAAAATTTTAATTTTAGTAGAAAAAATGGTTTTTTTCATAAAACTAAACTAATATATAAATATATAGAAGTAATAATGGTAATTTTATTTTTTTGAACTTTTTTACTAAAACATAAATTTGGATTAGAAATTGTTAATGAAACGTTTTAATTTATTAAGTTTAGTCTTAACTCTTTTACTAGTAATGTCACCTAACCCAGCATTCGCGGATATTGGTGGATTAACAAAATGTAGTGATTCAACTGCTTTTAATAAACGATTAAACGCAAGTGTTAAGAAATTAGAACAAAGAAAAAGTAAATATGATGAAGGTTCACCAGCATCATTAGCACTGCAACAACAAATTGAACGTACAAAAGCACGTTTTGACAAATACAGTCGTTCAGAACTATTATGTGGAACTGATGGTTTACCGCATTTAATTGCTGATGGACGCTGGAGTCATGCTGCTGAATTCATTCTTCCAGGTTTTGGATTTATTTATATTTCTGGTTGGATTGGTTGGGTAGGAAGAAAATATTTACGAGCAATTAGTACAACTAAAAATCCAACTGAAAGTGAAATTATTATTAATGTACCACTAGCATTAAAAATAATGACAACTGGCTATATATGGCCAATTTCAGCATGGCAAGAATTAATTAGTGGGGAATTAGTAGTAGCAGATGAAAATGTGACTGTATCTCCTCGTTAAACATATTTCATTTTTATTTTATAAGTAAAATTAAAACTATGGAAAATTTCCAAAAATATTTATCAACAGCACCAGTTTTATTAACATTATGGCTAACATTTACAGCGGGATTTATTATTGAAATCAACCGTTTCTTTCCAGATATGTTAGGATTATATTTCTAAGAATTCTTCTTAAATTTTTATGATTTGGATATTAGATAAAACTTCTATCCAAATCATAAAAATTTAGCAGTATAGAATAATTTAAAGATTATCTAATTCACCTAAAACATAACGAACAAAACGACGAACCTTAATATTTTCACCTAAAACACCAATTGTTTGTTTAATATATTGTTCAACTGTTATATTAGGATCACGAATAAATGGTTGTTCTAATAATACTTTAGTTTTTAAAGTTTTTTCTACACGACCGGAAACAATTTTATTTCTAATCTCTTCTGGCTTATTTTTTAAATCGTCTTTGATACTTTCAAAGTTCCAAACTTCATCTTTAAGGCATTGTGAAATATCATTTGAAGAAATTACTTCAATGTTTTCATTTGAAGCAATCTGCATTGCGATATTTTTAGCTAAATCATTAAATTCTGGACGACGGGCAACAAAATCTGTTTCACAATTAACTTCCAACAAAATTCCTAATTTATTCCCTGTATGAATATAGGAATAAATCATTCCTTCTTGAGTATTTCTACCAGCTTTTTTATCAGCTGTCGCCATACCTTTTAATCTTAAAGATTCAACAGCCTTATCAAAATCACCATTATTTTCAGTTAAAGCTTGTTTACAGTTCATCATTCCTGCACCGGTTTTTTCACGAAGCTTTTTTATTGTTTGTGGATTAATATCTACAGTCATACTACATTTTTCACTAATAATATACACGTTATTTATGAGTTAATTAATTTAGCTTTTCCTAAATTAATACTATCAGTTAAAGATTTTAAAATTAATTTGATTGAACGAACAGCATCATCATTTCCTGGAATGGGAATGTCAACTAAATCTGGATCACAATTTGTATCTAAAATGGAAACAATAGGAATACCTAATTTTCTACATTCACGAATAGCTGTCATTTCACGCTTCTGATCAATAACAATAGCAATGTCTGGCAGTATGTCCATATTTTTAACACCATTTAGATGTTTACCTAGTTTTTCTAATTCTTTTTTACGTAATGAAGCTTCTTTTTTAGGTAATAAATTAAAAATTTGATCGGCTTCTTGTTGTTCTAATTCTTTTAACCGATCAATTCGGCTTTTTAAAGTAATCCAATTTGTAAGCATTCCTCCTAACCAACGATGATTTACATAATACGAATTACACCTTTTAGCTTCTTGAGCAATTAGAGTACTAGCTTGACGCTTTGTCCCAATAAATAAAAAGGTTTTATTTTGTTCAGCGGCGGATTGTAAATATGCATTAGCTTCTTTTAGTAATTGTGCTGACTGAACTAAATCCAAAATATGAATATTATTACGTTCAGTATATATATATGGAAACATTTTCGGATTCCAACGATAAGCTTTATGTCCAAAATGAACACCAGCTTCTAATAATTGGGCTAAAGTGATATCAGCCATAAAAATAGTTAACTCCTTAATTAAAACATATACTTACAGCTTGTAATGTAACAAATTTAAAATCAAATCGTCTAGACTTTTGAATAAAAAGTTTTTAACGTCGACGAATTCAAAAGATTTTTGTCAACCCGGTTAGAAATTTTTTCAAAAAAAGTAGAATAAGTTTTACAACCTGTTCCAGCTGGAATTAATTGACCAATAACAATATTTTCTTTTAAACCTCTTAACCAATCTCGTCTTCCTTCAATAGCTGCTTTTGTTAAAACTCTTGTTGTTTCTTGAAAACTTGCTGCTGAAATAAAACTAGGATTATTTAATGCTGCTTTTGTTATACCTAATAATAGAGGAACATAATCTGCTGATTGACAATTTTCAAATGTAACAACTTGATTAATATATTTAATATGGTATAAATCAATAACTTCATGTGGTAATAACGGTGTATCTCCAGCACGCGTTATTTGTACTTTTGAAGTCATTTGTTTAATAATAATTTCTAAATGTTTATCAGCAATTGTAACTCCTTGGGATTTGTATACAGATTGCACTGAACTTAAAATTAATAATTGAACTTTTTTAAAACTCCGATAACTAGCTTCATAAGAATTTGTCAATCGAAATAGTTGTGATAAATGATTCTGACTTATAAGTGTTTTTGGTTTGGCATAATAATTGAAATATATTTTCAATAAATTATGAGGATTTATTTTTTCATTATTTTTTATTGTTGTTCCTAATTTTCTAAATTCAAAGCTTGGATCTAAACTTGTTTTTCTAATTAATAAACTTTTTTTCTGATTTTTTGAAAGACGTTTACTTAATTTTTTCTTTTTTCTTGCTTCTAAAAGTTCTTCAATCCGAGGTAAACCTTGAACAATGTCTCCGGTAATTTCTTTCTCAAAATTTAATAACCCAATCGTTTGACCATTTTCAATAAATTCGCCATTTTTACAGTAAACACTATTTACTTCTTTTTCTAAAAAATCTTCTGTTACAGAATGTATACCCATTTGAGGTATTGGATATTCTAATAGTAACAAAGAAGCAAAATCAGTTCTGCCATTTTTAATAGTTTTTATTTTATTGACTTTTAAATCAGTTTTTTGAACAAATAAAAGATGTTTTGAACTACTCAACAATGGATAATTTCCAACTTCTATATCATTTTTTAATGGAATTTGTTTTAAATTTGATAAGATATTTAAATTATTCTTTTTTCTGGCAATTAATAATTCTCGTAAAAAAATTGGAACCCCTGAAATATAAAATTTACCTTGTTTTTTAATAATCATTTTTGAAAAGGCAAATTGAAGATTTTTATTTTTACGAATTGGAACAGAAATTAATTTATTCGTAATATCATAATAATGAATGTTAATAGTGTTTCTGTAATTAAGTTGTTCTTTAACTGCTTTTACATGTGATGAAACCAATTTATATTGCAACATCGTTTCATCAACAAAACTATCATTTTTACAGTTAGGGAAAAAATAAGGTCGACCTTTCTGAATTGTTACAATTTTTCCATTATCAATAATAATTTTTCCAGTTTCATAAACATCTAGTGGATTAATTAACAATTGATTAATTGTTTTATCTTTAACTTTATTTTTAGAAAGAGTAATACAATCATCATTAGATATTAAAAATATTTGTTTTTTTTGAGCATTTTTTGATTTTAATTTCACGATTTGTAGTGATTTATCACTTACAATTTGTAAATAGCCTAAAGTACTATAAGAATTTACAAATTGATTGTTTTTAACAATCAATGATAATTTTATATCAGTATATTTTAAATTAGCTGGAATATATTGTGTTAACAAAAGTTCTTCTGAAGTAATTAATTTGACTAACTCATTATTCGAATCAACTTTAATATCTAATGTTAATTGAGAAGTTTTATTAAAACAATTTCTAATTGTCAAATTTAAAGAATCAGTAATTAAATCTAACGAATTATTTTGTTTAATTTTTTGATTTGATTTATAGGGATAATTTATTAGATTGTTAATTTCAACTAAGGAATTTTTTTTTAAGTCTCTTCCAAATTTTTTTTCAATAGATTTCTGTAATGGAGTTTGATAAATTTCGAGAGGTCGTATTAATAATTGAATAGATAAACCTGTATCAATAACTTCAACGAATGAGGGTTGAGTAATTTCAATATGATCTAATAATAATTCACCAGGATAAAAAACTTGATTCGTAAATTCTTCCGTATTTTTAAGATTAACTACTTCATACAATGACCCTGATTGAATAGTAATTTCTTGGACAATATTCTTTTTTTCTATAATTTTTACAAGACCAGACATTTTTGAAAAATGATCTGGGATTATTTCAAATTTTTCGGGAATAAAATTATTGTTAGTAACCAATAAAAAACTATTATCAAAATTAGTTAAATAAGTTTCTTCAGATAACCAAACAACCGCTTGGTGATTAATCCTTTTAATATCTTCATAAAAATGAATTTCTAGCTTAGCTTGATAATTCTTCGTTCGATTGATCTCTTGGGTATAATATGGAATTCCACCAGTCAAAGTTTTAAATTGATTTGTAATTAAAGTTGCAAACTTAATTGATAAATTGGTTGATTCTTTAATTCGAAAACTTTCATTATTGAAATTTAGAAAATAAACGAAATTGTGACAATTTAATAAATAATTTAATTTATTTTTCGCACGATAGAATTTATTAATTGTACAATTTTGGAAAATCTGACTGATATTTACAATTTTGATAGTTTGCTGAAATGGAGAAGTTGAAGTATTAAAAATTTGAATATATCCTGGTTCTAAATTAAGAATTTTTGAGCGAAAAATATAATTATTTTTATTAATTTTATAATCATTATAAAAATTTAAAAAGGAATTCTTCGGAGCTTGGTAAACTTGACCAGATAAAAGCCATAAAAGCTTATTTATAGTAGTTGAGTTCCCTTTTCGGTTAATTCGTGGCATAAATACTTCGCCTGACATATTACTTAAAAGAAGTTTTGTTTCAGTTAAAGTTTGTTTTAAGCTACCGGCTAATTGACCAACAATTGTATTTGTTTTAATATACTGATTATTTTTAATAAATAAAATTGTATTACGGGGTAATTCAATTTGGAAACTACTTTGATTATCAGACAAAATAGTTAAAAATCCCGAATTTTCGGTTAATAATACATTTTCACCACGATTTGTTCGAACTGTTGATGTTTTTAAAAATTTTGAAAATTCAACAATCCCATTGATCGGACTTATTAATTGTTGACTAGCGGCTGATGTGAAAATACCTCCAGTATGAAACGTTCGCATTGTTAACTGAGTTCCCGGTTCACCAATTGACTGACCTGCTATAATTCCAACAGCTTCACCTAAATCAACAATATTTTCTTTCGCTAAGTTCCAACCATAACATTTTTGACAAATTGAACGATATAATCCACATGTTAATGGCGAACGTATATAAACATTATTAATATTTTTTTCTTTAAACGTACGAATTAAATTCGGAGTTATTTGAGTATTAATATCAGCAATTAATTTTTTTGTCTCTCGATCATAAATTCGTTTATTTACTAAACGACCTAACAATTGGTTAGAAAATGAATTATTTGAATCATTTTTTCGAACTAAATTACTAAATAAAAACGAGTAAGGTGTTAAACAATCTTTTTCTCTAATAATAATATCTTGAGCAACATCAATCAAACGTCTTGTTAAATAGCCTGAATTCGCCGTTTTTAATGCTGTATCTACAATACCTTTTCGAGCACCATAGCCAGACATTAAATAATCCGTAATAGTTAAGCCTTCTCTAAAATTTTTTTTAATTGGTAGGTTCATGATTTGTCCACTTGGATCTGACATCAACCCACGCATACCAACAAGCTGACGAACTTGTGACAAATTCCCACGTGCGCCTGAAAATGCCATCATGTATACGGAATTAAGTGGATCATATTTCTTAAAATAAGAAACTACTTCATCTTTTAAGGATTCACTAGTAATATTCCATGTCTCAATAATTTTTTGAAATTTTTCAATATCAGTAATTTGTCCTTTTAGAGAAATTTTTTCAGCATTAGTAATTTCTTTATTTGCTTTAACCAACATTGAATTTTTAATATAGGGAACACGTAGATCTTCAATACTAATAGAGATCCCCGCTTGAGTTGCATATTTGAAACCTAAATATTTTAATTCATCAGCTAAAAAACAGGCTTGTACTGAACCATATTTATTAAAACTCCAAGCTAAAATTTGTTTTAATTGTTTTTTGCTAACAAGCGTATTTTGATAAGTATAGTTTTTCATAAAAATTTAAGTTTCTATATTTATATCAAATTATTAAATGGTATAAGCCAAGTATTATAAAATATTTAAGATTTTCTGAATAGTATAATTGAAAATGACTCTACCAGTAGTTGTTTGTAAATATTTGACTACAATGTTATTATTTTTATCTTTTCGAATCTGTAAATTATCATAATATTCAATATAACTTTCATCAGGTAATTTAACAATTTTACTTGATTGTGTTGGGTTTTCTAGAGGTTTTGTATAACGAACCCAAATTGAAGAATGTAATTCAATTTGTTCTTGATTATAAGCTAAAATTACATCTTCTAAATTTGCAAAATAATGATTTGAACCTAATAAGTTGTTTATATTATTGACAGTTAAGTAATAGCAACCTAATACCATATCCTGAGTCGGCATAATGATTGGTTCGCCATTTGCAGGAGATAAAAAATTATAGGGTGCTAACATTAACATATAACATTCTGCTTGAGCTTCTAATGAAAGAGGAATATGTACAGCCATTTGATCACCATCAAAATCGGCATTAAAAGCTGAACAAACTAATGGATGTAACTTGATAGCACGGCCTTGAACTAGAATAGGCTCAAAGGCTTGAATACCTAATCTGTGTAATGTAGGAGCTCGATTTAAAAAAATTGGATGATTTAATAAAACTTCATCTAAAACAGAATCAACTAATGGCTCATTTTGATGGATTAAATTTTTAGCAACTTTCATATTACTCGCTAACCCTTGATTAATTAATTCGCGAATAATAAATGGTTGAAATAATTCAATTGCCATTTCGTAAGGTAGTCCACATTGATTTAATTTTAAACTTGGTCCAACTACAATTACAGAACGACCTGAATAATCTACTCGTTTGCCTAATAAATTTTGTCGGAAACGTCCTTGTTTCCCTTTAATAATATCTGACAATGATTTTAATGGCCGATTATTAGCTCCTAATGCCAGTTTCCCACGTTTTCCATTATCAATTAATGTATCTACAGCTTCTTGTAACATTCGTTTTTCATTTCGAATAATCAATTGAGGGGCATCAATTTCTAATAGTCTTAGTAATCGATTATTTCGAGTAATTACCCGGCGATAAAGTTCATTCAAATCAGAAGTTGCAAAACGTCCACCTTCAAGTTGTATCATTGGACGTAATGCAGGTGGAATAACAGGTAAAATCGATAAAATCATCCAGGCCGGATTTGATCTAGTCGCAACTAAATTTTCTAGTATACGAACCCGTTTAATCGACTGAGCTCGTAATTTATAAATACGTTGATGTTCCCATTTTCTAAACCATTGTGATCTTAAATACTCGGGTGTTTTTTTAGCTAAAACGTTACTACTATATACAATAAATTCCCTTGTTTTAACAATTTCGTTTAGAAGATTTAATTTGTCTAATTCATTTCGAATTAAGACTGAACCAACTAAATTATGTGGTATAATAGTGAAATTAGGTACATCAAATCTTGTCGGATAATTCGAATAATTTAATCGACGAAATGTACGATATGATTTAAAATCCCAATGAAGTCCATAAAAATCTACTTCATCTTCGGCAATAAAATAAGCTAAAGAAGCTAATTTTAATCTTTGAATGGCTTCATCATCTTGGTCAATATCACTAGAGGACAAAGCTTTACGTTTACTAATATCTTTTAAATTTTGTAATTCTTTTTGCTTTTGTTTTAATGATACCAATGCTATTTGTTTTTCTTGATTTTTTAAAATTTGTAACTGTTTTCGGATTTTTAGTAATGATAAGAGACGTTTTTCTTGATAGCGTTCTTTTAATCCTGTATCTAATCTTTGTTCGTTTTGTTCGACTTCTAATAGCAAAGCCATATAATTTGGTCGACTATTAATATACCAGATATGGGTTACTGGATAAATAAGATTAATATAGCCCATTCGATGTCTTCGAACACGTGATTCAGTAATTTCAACCCCGCATCGATCACAAATTAATCCTTCATATCTAACACGTTTATATTTACCACAAGCACATTCCAAATTTTTATTTGGACCAAAAATTCTTTCACAAAATAAACCATTCATTTCTGGTTTAAATGTTCTATAATTGATTGTTTCAGCTTTTTTAACTTCTCCAATAATTTGTCCATTAGGTAACGTTCTCTGTCCCCATTGTTTAATTCGATTTGGAGAAGCGAATTTAATTTTTATATAATCAAACTGTTTTTCATATTGTCCCATTTTTCTTTTTGATTTAAATTTAGTAAAATGAAAGATTAGTTATATTTGCAGTTGGTGAGAAACGTTTTGATAATGCATCATAATTCTCCATTAAATTTACTTCAATATCATAATTTTTTTCAGAATTTAACTTTCCTAATCTATAAGTACTAATATCTAATCCAATACATCTTAATTCTTGTAATAAGACTTTAAAAGATTCCGGAATACCAGATTTCGGAATAGTTTGACCTTTAACTATTGCATTTAATGTATCATTTCTTCCTTGCATATCATCTGATTTAATTGTTAACAGTTCCTGTAAAGTATATGCTGCTCCAAATCCTTCTAATGCCCAAACTTCCATTTCTCCAAATCTTTGCCCACCATGTTGAGCTTTGCCCCCTAAAGGCTGTTGAGTTACTAATGAATACGGCCCTGTTGCGCGAGCATGGATTTTATCATCTACTAAATGAATTAACTTTAACATGTAAGCATTACCCACTGTAATAGGATTCTCAAACTCTTTTCCAGTTCGACCATCTAATAAAATCATTTTACCTGGTGAATATGGATTGAATAGCCAAGCTTGATTATTTTCGATCGAGGCCTGTCGTAGTTTTTTATTTATTAAAATTCTTGAAATTTCTTGTCCATACATTTCATCAAATGGTAAAATTTTAAAACGCCGGTTTAACTTTTGGCCCGCTAAGCCTAATAAACATTCATATAATTGTCCAACGTTCATTCTAGAAGGTACACCTAAGGGATTTAAAATAACATCAATGGGTGTTCCATCTGGTAAAAATGGCATATCTTGCCGTGGTAAAATACGAGATATAATTCCTTTATTACCATGTCGACCCGCAATCTTATCACCGACTTGAATTTTTCGCATTTGTGCGATAAAAATTCTAATTTTTTCTGGTTGTCCTAAATCAGATGAATTTATTACTTTTGATTTTCGTCTTAAAATTTCAATATCAATAACACGACCATATTCACCATTAGGCATTCTTAATGAACTATCTCGAACATCTTTTGCTTTTGCTCCAAAAATTGCTCGAAGTAATTTCGCTTCTGGTAACTGTTCAGAATCATCTTTAGGAGTTACTTTACCAACTAAAATTTCACCCGGCTTAACAAATGTACCTTTATAAACAATTCCTTCATCATCTAAGTTTTGAATATCGGTAGAATTTAGGTTCGGAATATTTTTTGTTGTTTTTTCTAAACCTTCATTTGTTTGGGAAATTTCGACTTCATATTTTTCAATATGAATTGAGGTAAAAATGTCTTCATAAACTAATCGTTCATTAATTAAAATGGCATCTTCAAAATTATACCCATGCCATGGCATATATGCGACTAAAACATTTTGTCCTAAAGACAATTCCCCTCCCTCGATGCCAGGACCATCGGCAAGTATTTGACCAGATTCCACTTTATCTCCTACCCAAACTAACGGTCTTTGATTGACACAAGTTTCTTGATTTGAACGCTGATATTTTTGTAAATTGTATGTTATTGTTTTTTCAGAACGATGATGGACAATAATTTTTTCAGCACTTACATAAGTAATAATTCCAGAGTTAATTGAAGTTACGGCAAAACCTGAATCTACTGCAATTTGATTTTCTAAACCTGTGCCAACAATTGGTTTTTGAGGCAATAATAGAGGAACAGATTGACGTTGCATATTTGACCCCATCAAAGCTCGATTCGCATCATCGTGTTCAAAAAATGGAATTAAAGACGCAGCAGCTGAAACAATTTGAACATTTGAAATAGCAATAAAATCAACTTCAAATGGTTTGACAGTCATAAAATCTTGTTGATATCTAACAGGAATAGAACGTATCGTTAAATAATTCGTCGAATTTGTTGAAATATCTGCAGGAGCAATCTTATAAAAATCTTCTAAATCAGCTGTCAAATAAATCGGGTTTCCTGTTTTAATTACTTTTCCATTTAGAACACGCCAAAATGGTGTTTCAAGAAATCCTGATTGGTTGACACGAGCACACGTTGTTAATGAAGCAATCAAGCCAACATTTTGACCTTCAGGAGTTTCAATTGGACAAATTCGCCCATAATGACTAGGATGAATATCACGAACAGCGAAACTAATACGATCACGATTAAAGCCTCCTGGTCCTAAACCACTAATTCGACGTTTATGTGTTAAAGAAGAAAGGGGATTTGTTTGATCCATATACTGTGATAATTGGCTTGCCCCAAAAAACTCTTTAAATGTTACAACAATTAATTGAGTATTAAGATTGATATTTAGTTTCTTATCAGATTTATAAACTTGACTTGAAATTTTTCTTGCTAATCGTTGAAAACCAATGCGAATTAAATTTTGTAAAAGTTCTCCAACGGATCTAACACGTCTATTTTTTAAATGATCAATGTCATCACCTGGAGTTTTTGAAATTGATAAAGTTAATAAGTTATCAATAATAGCAAAAATATCTTCATATGTTATATTCTGGAAATGAGGTAAAAGTTTTAGATTTAAACGACTATTAATTTTATTCCGCCCAATTTTTCCTAATCTATAATAATTAGGATCAAAAATTTTTATTGATTCTGAAAATGATTGAGAATAATTTTCATTATTAAATCGTAATAATGGTTGGTATGATACTTTAGAATTTGTTAAAGTTGGAACAGTGAAATAGAAAAAATCCGAATGTTGTAAACTTTGAGATATTTCTAAATCGTTTAAACCCATTTCTTTTAATAAATGGATTATTGGGGTTTTGCTAACTTTATCAATCTGAATTGTAATATCATCTTCAAATCTATTTTTTAAAACATGTTTTAGTGAATCACGTTCTTTTTCTCTATGAAATCCAAACCGAATCCATGACCCATATTCTGGCACTAATATAGCCGTATATAAGTCTTTTCCTTCATATTTTTCTTTATAGAAATCTCTTTCTTCATATTTTTCTTTAGATTTATAAAAATCTTGATAAGTAAATTTTTTTTTAACAAATGAAAATAAAATAATAGGTTTCAGATTTTTATAATTATTCCATGTAGCAACTAGATTATTTATTTCTTTGGTATTAATAAGTGATGGAATTTGTAAAAATTGGACTTGATTAGTTTGATCAGAGTTGATCTGATGTTTTTGTATAAAATAGATTAAATCATTCTTTAATGCAAAAAGTGTATTAAGTCGCTGTACCGAATTTTTAGTCTGAAGTATTTTAATCAATTTAAAATTTTTGATTGAGCGTAAATCTTCTACGATTTTAGAATTTTGAAATAAGAGAATTTTTTGTAATAATAGTTCTTGTTGATATTTGTAAGATAGATTGTTAAATGGTAAGAAAGTTTCTAAAAATAAAAAATCAGACGTTAAAAAATTCGAATAACATGATTTAGAAAAAATGGTTTTGATAAAAGGACTAAAGTTATTAGACTGTTTTAACAATTTTAAAAATATTTCAATTCTTTCTAACTTTTTTTTAGGAATTGATGTCTTACAAATAATTTTATACAGTCGTAAGCATTCAAAAAAACTAAGAATTTGTGAACTTTTTTTAAATTCGTGGGTTAGACTAGAGAAACGACCTGGAAATTTAAGAACAATCCATGGAATAGGAACAAATGGTTTTAGTTTATGATATACGGTTGACATAATTATAGAATTACGTTTTCGACCTTTTTGTTTTTTATTTTTTTCGAAATAAATACCAGGACTTCTAATAATTTGACTGACAATTATACGTTCACATCCATTAATAATAAAGGTGGCTGAATTAGTCATTAATGGTAAATTAACAATTGAAATTCGTTCTTTTTTTAAAATAATATTTGCAGTTTTATCACGAATTTCAATTAACAATTGCAATTGTGCTACATATGATTTTGCATCTTTTTTTGCATCTAATGACGTATAAAAAGGTTTGATTAGCTTATAGTCCTGACCAAAAATTAAACTTTCAATATTACCACTAAAATCTAAAATGGAAGAGAAATTAGAAAGTTCATCAGCTAATCCTTGAGAAATAAACCATGAAAAGCTTAATCTTTGCATTTCAATAAAGTCTGGCAAAGCTGTGACATAATTCATATACTTTTTCATAATTTCAATTTATTAATAAATTTTGATTTTCACTTAAAAATAATTTTTCGACAAAACAAAAATAAGGTTAAGAAAATTTAATAGTATTTTAACCAAATTTTCTTAACTTGTATATGATATTTCTAAAAATTACTGGTAATCCAAACTATTAACTTAAATTGATTTTAATGCTAATGCTAATTGTGACTTTTTACGAGCAGCAGTATTTTTATGAAAAACATTTTTTTTACAACCTTTATCAATTAAACTGTAGGCAGAATTTAATATTTTTTGCGCTTTGTTCTTATCTTCAATAGTTTGTGAACTTTTATAAATGTCAATTTGTTTTAAAAATAATTTTGTCAATGTTCGAACTGAACTTTTATAAAAAAGGTTCTGTAAACGATTACGTTTATTAATTAAAATACGTTTTGATGCAGATGGATTATTAGCCATAAGAAGAATTAAATAATGTTTTAATTTTTAATCAAATAATTTAAAGCAATTTAAAATATTAAGTTGATTAACTATAATATATTTAAGAAAAAATTTGAAGTTTTTTTTGGATTCTTTTCATATATTTTTTTCTAAAAGCTTGATAAGATATAAGTTTTTATGCAATATAATAATATAAAAATATTAGTAACAATTTCTATTTAAAAGAAAGTTCTATGGCAAAAAATAAAGGAGCACGAATCTTAATTACATTAGAATGCACTGAATGTCGATCAAATACAAATAAACGTTCAAAGGGTGTTTCACGTTATCATACACAAAAGAATCGTCGAAACAATCCGGAAAGAATTGAGCTTAAAAAATACTGTCCACATTGTAATAAACCTACTATTCACAAAGAAATTAAATAAACTATGTCTACACAAAAACAAAAAATATCACCATTAAGTTTCGATCAAAAAATTGATTATAAAGATATTGATTTATTAAAATTATTTATTACTGACCAAGGAAAAATTATTCCACGTCGAGCAACTGGAGTTAGTGTTCAACAGCAACGCAAAATAACAAAAGCAATTAAACGAGCACGAATTTTATCTTTATTACCATTTGTTGCATCAAATTCTATCTAAATACGTTCATATTTGAACGTATTTAACTAATAATTTATTTGTCTAAATTAATTTAAATAAATCTTAAAGGATAATTAATGGGTCGTAGTCAACGAAATGACAATTTTATTGATAAAACATTTACAATTGTTGCCGATATTCTTTTAAAAGTATTACCTGCAAGTAAACAAGAAAAACAAGCTTTTTTTTATTATCGAGATGGAATGTCTGCGCAATCGGAAGGCGAATATGCTGAAGCTTTAGAAAATTATTATGAGGCGTTACAATTAGAAGAAGACCCTTATGATAGAAGTTATATTTTGTATAACATAGGATTAATTTATTCCAGTAATGGAGAATATCTTCAAGCTTTAGAATATTATCATCAAGCACTTGAATTAAATTTAAATTTACCTCAGGCTTTAAATAATATTGCTGTAATTTATCATTATCAAGGAGTTAAAGCTTCAAAAAAACAAAATTTAGAAGTAGCAAAAGGATTATTTGATAAAGCTGCTGAATATTGGAGGCAAGCTATAAAATTAGCGCCGAATAATTATATAGAAGCACAAAATTGGTTGAAAACAACAGGTCGATTAACATCAAATAATTTTTATTAAAATAGTAGAAATGAAATTTTTCGTAGATTTAGTTCAAGAATTCGATTTATATTGTTGTACAATATAATATAGTAATTGAAGGTTAAAATAGGTTTTAAAAATTAGTAAAATCTCAAAGAAAGATGAAACAAATTTTTTTACTAATTGTAAAATAGTTTAAAAAATATTTCATTGAATAAATTTAAATTGCTACTAATTTAGATTTGTAGAAGGTTCTTAAAATTTTTTACCACTGAATTTTTATTAAACTCAATCAACCACGATTAACTTTATTTTACAATTTATCTTTAATCATCAAATAGATAATTTAAGTTTTTATTCGAAAGTATATTTATTCTCAAATATTTAAATCTAATAAATTAAAATGGTTAAAACTAGTACAAATAAAGGTTACGTTACTCAAATTATTGGTCCGGTTTTAGATATTGTCTTTCCAGATGGAACTTTACCTACCATATATAGTGCACTAAAAATTACACAGGATGATGGAAGTGTAATAATTGTTGAAGTTCAACAATTATTAGGTGATAGCAAAGTACGCGCCGTATCAATGCGTTCAACAGATGGTTTAAAACGTGGCGTTGAAGTAATTGATTTAGGTGCTCCTATTACTGTTCCTGTAGGAACAACAACATTAGGACGAATTTTCAACGTAATTGGTGAACCTGTAGATAATCAAGGTGATGTTTCATATGCTGAAACTTTACCCATTCATCGTGATGCTCCAGCCTTTACAGAATTAGAAACAAAACCATCAATCTTTGAAACAGGTATTAAAGTTGTAGATCTATTAGCACCTTATCGTCGAGGTGGAAAAATTGGTTTATTCGGTGGTGCTGGTGTAGGTAAAACCGTATTAATTATGGAATTGATTAATAATATTGCTAAAGCACATGGTGGTGTATCAGTGTTCGGTGGTGTAGGTGAACGTACTCGCGAAGGTAATGATTTATATCAAGAAATGAAAGAATCTGGCGTAATTAATGAAAAGAATTTCTCAGAATCAAAAGTAGCTTTAGTGTACGGACAAATGAATGAACCTCCTGGAGCACGTATGCGAGTAGGCTTAACTGCTTTAACAATGGCTGAATATTTCCGTGATATTAATAAGCAAGACGTATTATTATTTATTGATAATATTTTCCGTTTTACACAAGCTGGTTCTGAAGTATCAGCTTTATTAGGGCGTATGCCATCTGCAGTAGGTTATCAACCAACTTTAGCAACTGAAATGGGAGCTTTACAAGAACGTATTACTTCTACAACACAAGGTTCAATTACATCGATTCAAGCTGTTTATGTACCTGCCGATGATTTAACAGATCCAGCTCCAGCAACAACTTTTGCTCACTTAGATGCAACAACAGTATTATCTCGTAATTTAGCTGCTAAAGGTATTTACCCAGCTGTAGATCCGTTAGATTCAACATCAACAATGTTACAAGTGGGTATTGTATCAGAAAAACATTATGAAATCGCTGAAACAGTAAAAGAAACACTACAACGTTATAAAGAATTACAAGATATTATTGCAATTCTAGGAATTGATGAGTTGTCGGAAGAAGATCGCTTAACAGTAGCACGAGCTCGTAAAGTAGAAAGATTCTTATCACAACCATTCTTCGTAGCTGAAATCTTTACAGGTTCTCCTGGAAAATATGTAAGTTTAGAAAGTACAATTAAAGGTTTTTCTATGATTTTAGATGGTGAATTAGATGATTTACCAGAACAAGCTTTCTATCTTGTAGGTGATATTGATGAAGCTATTGCAAAAGCCGAAACCTTAAAATAAGGAAAAAATAATCTATGGTTATGAACATTCGCGTTCTTACTCCCGATAGAATTATTTGCTCAACAACAGCCGATGAAGTAGTTTTACCGGGTGTTACAGGTCAAATTGGTGTCTTAGATGGTCATGCTTCGCTTATAACAGCGTTAGATACAGGTTTATTAAGAATTAAACTAGACCAAAAATGGACGCCAATTATTTTATGTGGAGGTCTGGCTGAAATAGATAGAAATCAAGTAACTGTTTTAGTCAATGATGTAGAAGAACTTATTTCGTTAGATTTAACTGAAGTTAATGATAAATTAAAAGAAGCAACCTTAGCTGTTGAAAATGCGGAAACTAGTAAAGCTCGTTTAGAGGCAACTCTAGAATTAAAAAAAGCCGCAGCGCGTCTAGAAGCAGTAACATACTTAAATTAAATCAAGACTTTATGATTAATAATTATCAATAATCGTTAATCATAAAGTAACTGAATAAATTTTGACGCTATATGTTATAGTCCTAACAATTTTTTATAAGATATCTCTAAAAATATGGTAGCAAATTTTGATTTTAACTTTAAAAATACTGCCACTTTAACGTTAGAATTACCATTTTCAGAACATATAGAAGAATTACGACAACGTATCTCTCATATCTTTTGGATAATTTTATTGTTAAGTTGTTTAGCTTTTTTTGAAGTCAAATTTTTAGTTCAAATCTTAGAATTACCTGTTAGTAATGTCAAATTTTTCCAGTTATCGCCTGGAGAATATTTTGCTTCAACAATAAAAATATCTTTTTATACGGGATTATTATTTAGCAGTCCATTTGCAATGGGTCAAATAATTTTATTTTTACTACCAGGATTAACTGAGAATGAAAAAAAAATTATTTTACCAATCCTTCTTAGTTCTTTGATGTTATTTGGATTAGGGTTATTATTTTCATATTATACTCTTATACCAGCAGCGTTAAATTTTTTTCTGACTTATAGTGATGAAGTTATAGAACCATTATGGTCATTTGATCAATATTTTGAATTTATTCTAGTTCTTTTTTATAGTACAGGGTTGGCTTTTCAAATCCCAATTATTCAAATTCTATTAGGTTTACTGAATATTATCTCAGTTAAACAAATGTTAGGTGCATGGAGATATGTGATACTTATTTCAACTATTATTGGAGCTGTTTTAACCCCTTCTACTGATCCTTTAACACAATTATTACTTTCACTTGCAATATTACTTTTATATTTTTCGGGATTAGGGATTTTGTCTTTAATAAAAAATTAATTTACTCTACGTACTTAAAAAGTATTTAATCTATGGCAACTAACAAGTTTTTTAAAAGTCTTTTATTTACTTTAACGATTGCTATAAGTTTCTTTGGGTTTTCTGTTGAAAATTCCTATGCATATCCTGTGTTCGCACAACAAAATTATGCTAATCCACGTGCTGCAAATGGCAAATTAGCATGTGCTAACTGTCATTTAAATCAAAAAGCAATTGAAATAGAATCACCTCAAGCAGTTTTACCAAATACTGTTTTTGAGGTTGAAATAAAAGTCCCTTATGATTTAAGTCGTCAACAAATAGGTGCAAATGGACAAAAAGCAGATTTAAATGTTGGTGGAATTTTGATTTTACCAGAAGGATTTAAATTAGCACCAAAAAATTTAATTTCAGAAGAAGTTAAAGCAAAAAATAAAGGGGTATTTATTTCTCCTTACAGTACTGAATATGATAATATTTTAGTTGTAGGACCTATTGCTGGTAAGACTCATCAAGACTTACTATTCCCAGTTCTTTCACCAGATCCGGAGAAAAATTCAAATGTTAAATATTTAACGTATCCAATCTATGGTGGCGGTAATCGAGGTCGAGGACAAGTATATCCAACAGGTGAAAAAAGTAATCTTAATATTTTTGCAGCAATTCAAGCAGGTCAAATTTCTGAAATTAAAACATCTGAAAAAGGAGAATACAATATTACTATTGTTACTTCAAATGGAGAGAAAGTATCACAAACAATTCCTGCTGGGTTAATTTTACAAGTTAAACAAGGAGATTTTGTTAAAGTCGATCAACCTTTAAATGTTGATCCAAACGTAGGTGGTTTTGGTCAAGAAGAAACAGAAATTGTATTACAAAATCCGTTACGTATTATTGGATTTTTAGCATTTTGTTTTTGTGTATTATTAACTCAAATTTTCTTAATTTTAAAGAAAAAACAATTTGAAAAAGTTCAAGCAGCTGAACTTAATTTCTAATAAAAAAAGGAATGACATACGAAAAGAGTCATTCCTTTTTTTATTAGAAATTAATATAATTCTTCTTCTTGATGAACTAAAATACTACAATCTGATTTTGGATAAGCAATACAAGTTAATACAAAGCCTGCTGACATTTGATCATCATCTAAGAATGTTTGTTCAGATTGATCAACTTCACCTTGTGTGACTTTACCTGCACATGTTGAACAAGCACCTGCACGACATGAATATGGTAAGTCAATGCCCTGTTCTTCAGCTGCATCTAAAATAAACACATCCGAAGCACAGTCAATTGTCGCATTTATATTGTGTTCTTCACTTAATAATGTAACTTTATAAGTTGCCACGATAAAACTCCTTAGTTAAAAAATAGTAATAAAGTAAAAGTCGAAAAGTAATTTTATTTCTTTTATTACTTTACTAGTTAATATTATACTACTTCTGTTAAATACAAATAAAAATTTTTTATTTAATTTTCTGGTTTTTTAATTCTTAAAACTGTTGTTTTAAACGACTAGCTTTTCCTCTTAAATTTCTTAAATAATATAATTTTGATCTACGAACTTTTGAAGAACGTAAAACTTTAATAGAATCAATTTTTGGAGAATGAATTAAAAAAATTCTTTCAATTCCAATACCTTGTAAGATTTTTCTTACTGTTATTGTAGTGTTAATTGAGTTATTTTTTTTTGCAATTATAGTTCCTTCATAGAATTGAACGCGTTCTTTATTTCCTTCAATAATCTTCACACCAATCTTAACATTATCTCCTATTTTAATTTTCGGTAAAGTAGGTTTTAAAAATTGATTTTGTAGGTTGGTAAGAATTTGTGTACTGTTTAAACTAACCATACAACTTTAATAACGATTTAAATAGTTTACTTATTCTAATAATACAATTATCTTCTTAAAAAGACAATATTAAATGTTTGTAAAATGCATCCGACTGGGTTCGAACCAGTGACGTTCCAGAGGAAAACGGATTATGAGTCCGGTGCCTTCAACCACTCGGCCACGAATGCAAAATAAATATTTGAACTGGAAAAAATAAATCTTTTTTTATAGATAGAAACTTATTATTTTAAATTAAATTCTAAGGATTCGAATTTAAAATAATAGTAATACTATTTTAAAAATTATAAATACAAATCTATTTTAAAAAAATTAAATTAACTAATGTCCAAATAACTTATTGATAGACAATTTAACTAAAGAATTTAATTTTTGGAACTGATGGGAATTGAACCCACGTCCATTTAAATACGATTAAAAGACTCATTCACAGGTTTAGTTTATTAGGATAAACAAAAATTAATCATTTATGTTAATCTAGACTATAATTAAAAGTCAAGAGAAAATAATTTGGAGTAATTGTTAAGCGAACGCTGCAAACATTTGAGTATTCGCTAATCTAAAATTAAAAGAAGTTATAGTATTTGCATTTGATTATAAAATTTGCAGATTTTTACGAAGAGTGCGACTTCGACCTGAATCATCTTTTAAATATATTTAAATGTCGAAACCAAAACAGTCCCTTAGCTTTAAATTTTTATTTTGGATAGAAAAAATAAAATAAGCATGAAGGGAATTGAACCCCCGACTCTCAGAATCGGAATCTGATGCTCTATCCACTGAGCTACATGCTTCTAATCTAACAAAATTTTTTATTATGTTAATTGTGAATTCAACTTTTCTCAAATCTTTCGAAGAATATAAACCATTAATTCTTTTGTAAGCAAAAGATCCTAATAGTTTAATTTTACTGCAATATTTTAAAATTGACAATGATTTTAAAAATTTTTAACGAATAGAAATTAGTTATACTTTCTATTCGTTAAAAAGTAATTATTATTATGGTTAATAATAAATTTTACCACCACCCCATTTTTCATTAACAATTTTAGGTTGTAACATAATATGACCTGCAATTGAATATAAATCTTCATCTGTTAAAGATCTCATACGAGTGTAAATATCAGCACTCTTAATACTTGGATGAACTTCAGCAATTGACTCTAATCCATCGTATGTTGTAGGATTTTTTAAATAATCTACAAGAGCTGCAATATTATCACGACGTGGTGTTGCTAAACTTAAAGCTTCAGGATCTAAACCTACATTTGGATTTGTTTTTGTAATACCACCTACATGACAAGCGCCGCAAGTAGTATTAAATAATCTCTTACCACGTTTAACTTGTTCTGGAGTTAACACAGTAGTATTGCCTGATCCATCAACTGTTACAGTACGTGTCGCTTCATCTAAATCAATTGCTGATGCATTTAAAATAAATAAATTAAACAAACAGAAAAAAGCTAATGAAAAATGTGTAAAATATTTTTTAAGCATAATTTTTTGAAACATTATTTACGTCATTGAAACCAAGAAACAAACACAAGTTTTATTTATTTTTATCTTGTTTTTTAAATTTTGTTAAATTTGATAATAAACCTCTTAATCGAATATTTTCCCAACCTGCTACTAATAAAGATGTAATAATCAATACTTGGCTAAATAAAAGAATAGGGTCTAACCTCCATCCATGGACAATTAGAATACAACTATATAACAAACCAATTGTTGCAAAAAAAATGTCTTCATCTCTTGCAACTTCTGGTTTAACAATTCGAAGTAAATAAAGAAGAGTTACACCAAATCCTAAAATAAAACCTAAGATAATATTCGGACCAAAACCAATATTTATCAAACTTTAATTTCTCCTTTTCTTAATTCAAAGTCCTCAATTGATAAATTACGAACGTATAACACGATCGTTTTTACTAATAACAATTAAAGCAGCAGCAATAAGGCCTACCACGAACCCTCCTGCTATTAAACTAGATACAAAATTTGCTAATGAAGGTGTCATTTCGAACTCCAATTTTTAAATAAAAATTAAAAATAGTAATATTAACTACATTATTAATTTTATCAGTTTTTCGAAAAAAAACCATAATTAATATTATTTTTTAACTTGTTTTTACTATTTCTTATCTTTATTATACTAAATTATTGAAACAAATTCCATAATTATACTAACAAATTTTTTAAAGGTATAGCTTTAATACTAATTTAAGATTGAAATTTTATGCTGCTATCTTACAATCCTGACATAATAAAGTTCTCTATTAAATCTTACTAAAAACTATACCCTAACTAAATTATATGCAATTTAGCAAAAATAATCAATAGTTAAAAAACAAATATATTTTACGCTTCAATTTCGAAAATGATAATAGATAAAAAAATTAAATCTTTTTTTAACACTAAAGTCATTAATTGTACAAAATACGTTTTTTATAATTTACAATGTTGGTTTAGATTTTTAAAATGGCTATAAACATTATTATAGGATTTTCTATGCATTAATTTTTTTAATGTTTTACAATTTTAAACTTCTATTAAAAATTTTAATCTCTTGTAATTTATATATTACTATAATATAATAAACTTATACAAGCCCGGATAGCTCAGTTGGTAGAGCAGTGGATTGAAGATCCTCGTGTCACCAGTTCGAATCTGGTTCTGGGCACTAAAGTTTAAAAAGTATAATTTGAAAATTTTGTACATTTGGAATCAAATTTTAAGTGAATGGTTCCAACTGGACCATTTCGATGTTTTGCAACAATTATTTCCGCCAAATCATGCTCATCTTTTTTTAAATTATAATAACTATCTCTATATAACATTAAAACCAAATCTGCATCTTGTTCGATTGAACCACTTTCTCGTAAATCAGATAAGAGAGGCCTTTTATTAATTCGATTTTCAACATTACGGCTTAATTGAGAAAGAGCAATGACAGGAATATTAAATTCACGTGCAATACTTTTTAAATTTCGAGTAATTTCAGATAATTCTTGAACTCTATTTTCTGCTTTTAATTTGGAATTTTGCATTAATTGTAAATAGTCCACAATAATTAATCCAATTTTTGTTTGTTCAAAAAGTATTTTTTTTAACTTTACTCGAATACTTTGAAGAGAAATGTTAGGTGTATCATCAATAAAAATGGGTAATGAAGAGAATGTTTTAATTGCTAAACTAAGTTTTATCCATTCTTGTTTAGTAATATTTCCTGTTCGTAAACTGGTATTGCTAATCTCTGTTTCATTTGATAGTAAACGATACATTAATTGTTCTTTTGCCATTTCTAAACTGAAAAAGACAATTGGTAATTGATAAGTTTTAAGAATCGATCTTGCAATATTTAAACAAAAAGCTGTTTTTCCCATTGCTGGACGACCGGCGACGATAATCAGATCTGATTTTTGAAATCCTTGAGTAATTAAATCTAAATTTTCAAACCCTGATTCCAAGCCAGGTAATTTTTCTTTTAAAGATTTTTGTTTCAAATCTAAAAAAACCTTTGACAGTAATTCTGCACTAGTTAAAAGTGTTGTATTTTCTGTTTGATTAGTAATACTGAATAATTTAGTTTCTAAGTCCTTTAAAATATTTTCTAATGGAATATTTGTAATATAACTAGAATTAATAATTTGATACCCTAATTGAATTAATGTTCGGCGTAAAAATTTATCTTGAAGCAATCTAATATAATCTTCTAAATAAATTACATTTGGAATTTGATTAACCAATTCTGCTAAGATTTTTAGACCACCTATTTTGTTTAATAAACCGTTATCTTGTAAAAAACTTGTTAATGTAACAATATCAATTGGAATTTTTTTTTGATATAAAAAAATGATTGCTTTATAAAGTTCTTGATGATTTTGAAAATAAAATGTTTCAACAGTTAAATGACGTAAAATAAGCTCTACTGCTTCCGAATTTACCAATAAACTACTTAAAATAATTTTTTCTGCTAAAAAATTATGTGGTAAATATTTTTTAATTCGCAGTTGACCTGGTTTTTTATTAACTTTTTCCATGATATCTATCTATTTTAAAGAAGAAAGTAAGAAGTATTTTTGATAAAAGGCTAAAGTCTTGTATTATTCTTTGATTGAAAGTATAATATTTGGTAAGCGTCCTTAGTTCAGTTGGTAGAACGCTAGTCTCCAAAATTAGATGTCGAGGGTTCAAGTCCTTCAGGGCGCGTTTCCCTTATTTGAAGGGGTTTCAAGTACTCTAGTAATAGAATTTTATAAAACATTGAGAAAATTTTAAAATTTATTTTTTAATTTTAGATAAATTAATATATCGTATATGCCAAAAAAAATAACAGCGGTAATTAAATTAGCTTTACCAGCAGGTAAGGCTACACCTGCGCCTCCTGTTGGACCTGCATTAGGTCAACATGGTGTAAATATTTCAGCTTTTTGTAAAGAATATAACGCTAGAACTGGAGATAAAGTTGGACTGATTATTCCAGTCGAAATATCTGTATTTGAAGATCGAAGTTATACTTTTATTCTTAAAACACCACCAGCATCTGTTTTGTTAGCGAATGCTGCAAAGATTAAAAAAGGTTCTTCGACGCCAAATAAAAAGAACGTAGGTTTAATAACAAAAGCTCAATTAGAAGAAATTGCTACTATTAAATTGCCTGATTTAAATACAATAAAACTTAGTAGTGCAATGAAAATTGTTGAAGGAACTGCACGTAATATGGGTATCTCCATTGTAGATTAATCTATATTTATATAAATAATATAAGCTCATTGATGGAGAAAATATATGCAAAAATTATCCCGGCGTCAAAAAAATAATCGTCAAAAACTACAAAATAGTTCTTATTTGACTCTTGAGGAAGCTGTTAAAATTATTAAAGAAACAGCAACAGCAAAATTTAATGAAACAGTTGAAGTCCATGTGAACTTAAATATTGACCCAAAATATGCTGATCAACAGTTACGAACTACGATGACTTTACCTAATGGTACAGGTAAAACAACACGAATTGCTGTTTTAACAAATGATAGTAATTTTGAAGAAGCAAAAAGTGCAGAAGCTGATATAGTTGGAAATGATGATTTAATAAATGAAATTAGTCAAGGAAATATTAATTTTGATTTATTAATCGCGACTCCAGAAATGATGCCAAAGTTAGCAAAGTTAGGACGTGTTTTAGGTCCGAAAGGCTTAATGCCATCACCTAAATCCGGAACTGTAACAACAAGTTTAAAGAATACGTTATCAGAATTTAAAAAAGGTAAATTTGAATATAAAGCTGATAAAACTGGAATTGTACATGTAAGTTTTGGAAAAGCAAATTTTCCTGAAACTCAATTAATCGAAAATTTAATTGCAACTTATAAATCAATTGAACAAAATCGACCTTCTGGAGTGAAAGGAAAGTATTTTAAGAGTTTGTATATTTGCAGTAGTATGGGACCTTCAATTCAACTAGATTTAGGTGCCTTTAATTAATTAATTAATAATTTATAAAATTACAAAGAACATATGTCAGAAAGAATTGATCAAATCTTAGAAGAATTAAAAACATTAACATTATTAGAAGCGTCTGAATTAGTAAGTAAAATTGAGGAAACATTTGGTGTAGATGCTTCAGCTTCAGTTGGTGGTGCTGTAGTAATGGCAGCACCTGTAGCTGCTGAAGTAGTAGAAGAAAAAACAGAATTTGATGTAATCTTAGAAGCTGTTCTTGCTGATAAGAAAATTGCAGTGTTAAAAGTAGTTCGTAGTTTAACAGGCTTAGGATTAAAAGAAGCTAAAGAATTAGTAGAATCTGCTCCGAAACCAATTCAAGAAGCTGTTGCAAAAGATGCCGCTGAAGTTGTTAAAAAACAATTAGAAGAAGCTGGAGCAAAAGTCGTATTAAAATAATAACAAATCTCATATTCAATTAAAAGTTACAATTTTTAATTGAATATGAGATTTGGTTTATATGTTTTTTTTTATTTTTGTTAACATAATTTTTAAAATTAAAAAAGTTTTCTAATACCCCCAAGGGAATTCGAATCCCTGTCTGCTCCGTGAAAGGGAGCTGTCCTAGGCCTCTAGACGATGGGGGCAAAATTTTATAATACTTTAATTAGAGAGCGGGCAACGCGATTCGAACGCGCGACATCAACCTTGGCAAGGTTGCGCTCTACCACTGAGCTATGCCCGCAATTTTAGTTGTTTAGTAAGCATTAATCTCTAATTAATTGTTATTATAATATGTTATTGTAACAAAAAGGTCAAGAGTTTAGTCACTCTCAAACTTAAATTTCATTCAAATTGGGTTACCTGGGACTCGAACCCAGAACAAATCGGTTAAAAGCCGAGTACTCTACCATTGAGTTAGCAACCCTCTTATTAATATTAACATGAATAGGCTTAAATATCAAAGTATTTAAAAAAACTAAAAATTTTTATTAAATCTAATAATCATTAACAAAATTATTCTGAAAAATAATTATTTTATTTTAGTTATTTTAAAGTAAAATAATTAATAACAGGATAAAAAATAATAGTAGAAATTATTTTGTTATTTGAAAGTCTAATAAAAATTTGTGAATCAAGGATTTTTAAAAATGATTAATTGGCAAGTTTTAGGTCAGCTAATAGCGACTGGTGCGATTATGTTATCAGGTCCAATCGTAATTATATTATTAGCTTTAAAGAAAGGTAATTTATAATTAGTTCAAAAAAAAATATTTATAGCTTTCACAAATTAATCTCTTAAATTTAAGATTTAAGTTATTTTGTGTTGTGCTATATATTTATATTATCTATAAAATAAGTAGTTAATTCATAGTTTTAAACTATGTTTACGATAAGTTAGAATTAACTATATCACTATTATAAAAAGTTTTAAGGAATATTTATGATAACAGCTTTAGTGATTTTACTAGTTTTAATTTCATTAGGTTTAGTAGTAGCTGTTCCCGTAGCTCTAGCAACACCAGGAGAATGGGAAGCATCAAAAAGTAATTTTAATCGAGCGTTTCAAGCTTGGGTTAGTCTTGTAATAGTTATTGCTGCAGCTGATGGAATCTCATCATCAATTTAATATTTAGTAAAAATTCTTTATTTCTTAAAGAATGAATTTATTTCTAATTCTTTAAGAAATAATAACTAGGTATACAAGCAAATTTTTTTAGTTATTAAGTGTATTTTATTTTTTTCTATAAAAATTTAACGAAAATAAATTTAAAATATTTCTAAATGTCAATTTAATCATAACTATATTAAATTGACATTTAGAAATAAAAAGATTAGTCAATAGGACGCATTGATAATACAGGTTCGTTTGCACGATTAATCCCTTTTTCAAAACCAGCCGCCGCTGCTCTGGCACGACCAGAGTGCCACCAGTGTCCAACTAAGAAGAAGAAACCTAAGAAAATGTGTGAACAACATAACCATGAACGAGGTGATACATAGTTCACCGAGTTAATTTCTGTTGCTACACCACCCACTGAGTTTAATGAACCTAATGGTGCATGTGTCATATATTCAGCAGCACGACGCTCTTGCCAAGGTTGAATATCATTTTTAATTTTGTTAATATCTAGTCCATTTGGACCACGTAATGGTTCAACCCATGGTGCTCGTAAATCCCAGAACCGCATTGTTTCACCACCGAAAATAATTTCACCACTTGGTGAACGCATTAAATATTTTCCTAATCCAGTAGGACCTTGTGCAGATGATACGTTTGCACCTAAGCGTTGGTCACGTACTAAAAATGTAAAAGCTTGAGCTTGTGATGCTTCTGGACCTGTTGGACCATAAAGTTCACTTGGATAAGCCGTATTATTGTACCAAGCATATAAAGAGGCTGTAAAACCCATTATTGAAATAGCTGCTAAACTATAAGATAAATAAGCTTCTCCAGACCATACAAATGCACGACGAGCCCATGCAAATGGTTTTGTAAAGATATGGAAGATACCTCCAACAATACATAAAATCCCAACCCAGATATGACCACCAACAATATCTTCCATATTGTTTACGGCTACTACCCAACCATCACCACCAAAAGGTGAACGGAATACATAACCAAAAATTACAATTGGATTTAAAGTTGGTGTTGTAATTAATCGAACATCACCACCACCAGGAGCCCATGTATCGTAAACACCTCCTAAGTACATAGCTTTAATAACTAATAAGAAAGAGCCAGCACCTAAAAGACATAAATGAATACCTAAAATAGTAGTCATTTTATTTTTATCACGCCAATCATATCCAAAGAATGGGAATGATTCTTCTAAAGTATCAGGTCCTAATAACGAATGATAAATACCACCAAAACCTAAAATCGCAGAAGAAATTAAATGAATTACACCAACAGCAAAATATGGTACAGTTGTTGTAATTTCACCACCCGGTCCAACACCGTAACCTAATGTAGCTAAATGTTGAATTAAAATAAAACCTTGTTCATATAAAGGTTTTTCTGGAACAAAATGAGATACTTCAAATAATACCATTGCACCAGCCCAAAATACCATTAAGCCAGCATGTGCAACGTGTGCTCCTAATAATTTGCCTGAAACATTAATTAACCGAGCATTCCCACTCCACCAAGCAAAACCAGTCGATTCAATATCACGGCCTGCTATACTACTATTAAAGGGCGTTTCCACGTGGTAATACCTCCTCAGGGAATACGAAGTTTTCGTGTGGTTGATCTTGTGCAGCCATCCAAGAACGGATACCTTCGTTTAATAAGATATTTTTTGTGTAGAATGTTTCAAATTCTGGATCTTCAGCTGCTCGTAATTCTTGTGACACAAAATCATAAGCTCGTAGGTTTAAAGCTAAACCAACGATTCCGATAGCACTTGTCCATAAGCCTGTTACAGGAACAAATAACATAAAAAAGTGTAACCAACGTTTATTTGAAAATGCTACACCAAAGATTTGTGACCAGAAACGGTTAGCAGTTACCATTGAATATGTTTCTTCTGATTGAGTTGGTGTAAATGCACGGAAAGTACTTGCCGCATCACCATCTTCAAATAATGTATTTTCAACAGTAGCACCATGAATAGCACAAAGTAATGCACCACCTAAAATACCAGCAACACCCATCATATGGAATGGATTTAATGTCCAGTTATGGAAACCTTGTAAGAATAACAGGAATCGGAAAATTGCTGCTACACCAAAACTAGGAGCGAAAAACCAACTTGCTTGTCCTAAAGGATATAATAAAAATACAGAAACAAATACTGCAATTGGGCCTGAAAAAGCAATTGCGTTATATGGTCTAATCCCTACTAAACGAGCAATTTCAAATTGACGTAAACAGAAACCAATTAAACCAAACGCTCCATGTAAAGCCACAAATGGCCATAGACCACCAATCTGACACCATCTAGTAAAATCACCTTGAGCTTCAGGACCCCATAAAAATAATAATGAGTGCCCCATACTATTTGCTGGTGTTGAAACTGCTGCTGTTAAGAAATTACAACCTTCTAAATAAGAAGTTGCTAAACCATGGGTATACCATGAAGTAACAAAAGTTGTTCCTGTCATCCAACCACCTGCAGCTAGGTAAGCTGTTGGAAATAATAATAGTCCTGACCAACCGATAAAAACAAATCTATCTTTTTTTAACCAGTCATCAATAAGATCAAATAAACCACGTTCTTGGTCTTGTCCAATTGCAATGGTCATATATTCTAATCCTTAAATAAAATCCGTTAGTAAGTAAACCTTAAATTTTTAATTTTTACTATTTTCTTGTCAGCTTATAACTACTATTATAAATTAAATAAAAAATAATTTGTATAATTTAGATAAAATTTTTATAACTCTTTATACTAATCAGTAAAGATTTCTACAGACTTCTTAATTTTAATATAGTAAATTTTAATATAAAATCTTTCTATTGTAAATTTATTATTATTCACCTATATTAATATTTATAATATTAACTTACTTACACGGCATAATAATGGTTTTAAAATACTTTATTCTATCACTATTGGTCTTCTTCAATATCAATATGTCGGAACTGAATGTACATGGTGATCTCTCAATGGATCCTCGAAATAAGTATTATCCATTTGAAAAACGACCTCTCGACTATTTTGATATACAGTATAAGAAAGCAAGAGCAACGTTAAGAAAACTGAAAGCACAACGTACAGAACCCAGTTCAATATTCTCATCTCGTTATAAGCAATTTTTAGATCGAAAACATGCTTTACAAACTAAATACAAATTACAGAAAGAAGGCAAATCGCTTGATAAATCATCAAAAGAATATAAAATTATCCAAGAATACGACCAAGAACGAAGAAAAGAAGATGAAGTTCGACAAGTTGTTCGTACTATTGATGATTATAGAATGAAACGATACATACGTACCATTTTTCTAAGGGGATATTATGATATGGACGACCAGCAGTTGATAAGGCCTGAACTGCTACGAAGTCCCTATGATATGTTTTGGTTTCAGAAGCAGCTTCTGATTTATTATAATTTTTCGTGGGAAAATTTACAATTTGGATTAACTATCAGTGAAATTGAAAAAGTTTTAGTCATAATTTCTTTTATTAGATTCTGTTTCTATACAGTAAGATATGATGCAAAATCGGCTCTAATTATTTCTGTTACTGGATTTATTTGTGCACTATTGTATCAAAAAATGTTAATCGATGTTGCAGGACTTTGTTATATTCGAATATATTTAACTTCTTCTGTTTTCCGACTGGGCTTTGAACAATATTTACAACTTATTCATAATGAACGTACGTATTACCACTATTCATTAGAATCTTTTAGGTGGTTAGACATTTATCCAGGGTGGTTAATTAGATTGATTATAAATTCACCAACCTTATCGGAAATTCAACGTTATATTGATGATACTGTAATGCCCATTGTATTCCAATACATAAAAATATATCGAAAACCTATGGAATCTCTGTTATTTTATACTTTAATATTGAGAGTAGGAAAAAGATATGTTCCTTATCCTATACAGTGGCATGGAATCGTGTATATTCTTTATTGTCAATGTATAGGAAATTTTATTTTTAATCGTTTTTTCGCTAGTATGGAGTTTCTAAAAGATTTTTTAATTCCAGAATTGCGGCTGCAAGAGATAGAGATTATTGAAATTCTTCACGCTGGTTTCATTAGTGGATTCGTTTATATGTTAATGTTAGCAATGTTACATGCAGTTTTTTCGCAATATTATTATATTCCAATTTTATCTCAAAATATCGATGCTTATGTTGGAAAACGACCAAAAGATAGTATTTTTAGTGGTGGTTACTCGTCTTGGCAAGATGAGCAAGAATTATTTGTACCAAGTGAAGGCGATTATAAAATCTGGTTTGGATTTTTAGGTAAAGGACCTAAAGATAGAAAACGGAAACGTCCGCGTCCACCAAAAGTTAGTGTTCAAACAAATTTTATATTTTTAATAATTGGTTTACTAACGTTTTACTATATGTGGTCGGTGCAAACTGATAATCTACAACTTTGGAAATATTAACAATTCTAATAAAAAATATTTTTTATTAGAATTGTTGATAATGAAGTTTAAACTTTCTATATTCATTGATGACAATGAATATAGAAAGTTTAAACTTCATTTAGTTATCTTTTTTAAATTTATAAAGAAGAACCTAATCCAGAGTATGCACCATAAATGAATAAACTAAGCATTGTAATTACTGCTAAACCACCAACTAACCCTACAAGCCATAAAGGAATTCTACCAGTATTAGACATATAAAAAACTCCTATTTATAATTATTATTAATTGAAGAAATAACTTGAAAATAATACAGCTAAAACAAAAATTAATAGAAGTCCCCAATAAAGAGAAGTTCGATTTAATTCCACTGCTTGTTTATTAGGATTTGGACCTGTCATAAAAATTACCTCGTATTTATATATTAATTTATCTTTGAATAAATTGCATTGCTGTAATTCCACCTAAGAAAAATACAGTTGGAACAGCTAAACCATGAATTGCAAGCCAACGGAAAGTAAAAATTGGGTACGCTACGGGTTGATTAATATTTTTTGTCATTTCTTTCCCCTTTTATAAACCTTTAGTTAAATCTTCTAATTCTTGTTTTGCACTAAAACGATCGTTTACCAATGGTACTTGTTGACGATCTTGTGTAAAATACTCATTTGGTCTTGGCGTACCAAAAACATCATACGCTAAACCTGTACTTATAAATAACCATCCAGATACAAAAAGTGATGGAATAGTAATACTATGAATGATCCAATAACGTACACTTGTAATAATATCTGAGAACGGACGTTCACCTGTAGATCCACCAGACATAATCTTATATTCTCCTGTAAAAAAAATAATTGTTACTCATTCTATAACTTAACCAAAAGCGGGCAGGGGGAATCGAACCCCCATCATTAGCTTGGAAGGCTAAGGTTTTACCACTAAACTATGCCCGCATATTTTAAATTATAAAATTATGCGGGTATAAAAAGCAATAAAATATTATAAATTTTCAAGTTTTAAATCCAAAAATTTAGCTAAATCTGATGCTTCGTCTTCTATATCTGAAATGGTACTAGGCTCTTGTACAGGCGTAATAGGAATTTTTCTTTCATCTTTTAAACACAAATAAATAATTCGTTTTGGATTTAATCCATCTGAAATTTTAATTCCAATCGATTTGATATTAGTTAAAGGATAAGTCAAAAGAATTTCTCTATTTTTTCCTGGAAAGCCTTTCCGAACTATTTTTACAAGATTTTCAATTTTATTAAATTCATTATATCCACTTCCAATATCCAAAATTACCATTACTAAAATGTATAAACTAAATGATAAACTTAAAGTACCATAAAACATCATAATTAAACCTTGCGGAATAAAAACTAATTCCGTTGTATTAGTAAAAGGTAATAAATTAATTTTTAAATAAGTTGATAAACCAGCTACTAAAAAACTAATTCCACCAATGAATAAAAAAAAGGTCCAAAAATAATTGCTAAAACGTTTAGATCCAATTATTTTATTCCTACGAATATTTTCTTGCATGTCTTATAAGATTTGTTAAGTATTAAATTAATTTAATTGATTTTAATCCTAAAAATAAACCGGCTGCAATTGCAAAACAGAATGCTAGCAATAAAAAGTAATCAATAGCCACTACCATAATATTTTTTTACTCTTTAAAATGAAGTTTATAAAAATTTTTGTATATATTAGTATATATTATATAGTAATATATACAAAAATTTTGGTTAGTAAAAATTTTCATTAATTTTTGGAATACCTGATATGTATTAAAAATTCTATTATTAATTTGATTAAATTTTCGATTAAAATTATGGCTAATTTTATTAAACCTTATAACGATGATCCTTTTGTAGGTCATTTAGCAACACCTATAACATCATCGTCAATTACAAGAGCAATTTTAAAAAATTTACCAGCTTACCGATTTGGATTAACACCTTTATTACGTGGTTTAGAAATTGGTTTAGCTCATGGATATTTTTTAATAGGTCCATTCGTTAAACTAGGTCCTTTACGTAATTCAGATATTGCTCTATTTTCAGGTTTTCTTTCAACAATAGGACTAATTATTATCTTAACTTTAGGATTAACAATTTACGGAATTGCTGTCTTTGGACAAACTAAAACAACCGAAGAAACAACAATTAAACAGCTACAAACAAAGAAAGCGTGGGATCAATTTAAAGGTGGATTTTTCGTAGGTGCTTGTGGTAGTGCGGGATTTGCTTTTATTTGTCTTTCAAGTATCCCATTATTTAGTATTAATTAAATCTTTATAATATTTTAATAAATCGGTTATACTGTAACCGATTTACTACATAAAAATTATACAATTTTAATAAGATAAATTCAGAACAATGACTAATACAAACCTAGTTAATTTGCAAGAAGAGTATGCCAAAACAGAAATTGAAAAAATTTTACGTTTATTAGATGAAGAATTAGTAGGTTTAGCTCCAGTAAAAGCACGTATTCGGGAAATTGCAGCATTATTATTAATTGATAAATTACGAAGAAGTTTAGGTATTACTAGTGGAAATCCTGGTTTACATATGTCTTTTACAGGAAGCCCAGGAACTGGGAAAACAACCGTTGGTTTAAAAATGGCTGATATTTTATTCCAATTAGGTTATATTCAAAAAGGACATCTGTTAACTGTAACCAGAGATGATTTAGTAGGACAATATATTGGTCATACTGCTCCAAAAACAAAAGAAGTGCTTAAAAAAGCGATGGGTGGTGTTTTATTTATTGATGAAGCTTATTATTTATACAAACCAGATAATGAAAGAGATTATGGATCTGAAGCCATCGAAATCTTATTACAAGTGATGGAAAATCAACGTGATGATTTAGTCGTAATTTTAGCAGGTTATAAAGAGCCGATGGATAAATTCTATGAATCAAATCCAGGTTTATCTTCTCGAATCGCAAATCATATTGATTTTCCAGATTATAGTGTTGAAGAATTATTAAAAATAGCAAAAATGATGTTAGAAGAACAACAGTATCAACTAACACCACAAGCTGAGATTGCATTAACCGATTATATTAAAAAACGTAAAGAAAAACCATTATTTGCAAATGCACGAAGTATAAAAAATGCTTTAGATAGAGCACGTATGCGCCAAGCAAATAGAATTTTTGAAAGTCGTGGTCAAGTATTAACGAAAAAAGAATTAGTAAATATTGAGGCTGCAGATATTTTACAAAGTACAATTTTTGATTAAAAAATCTAAAAACTTGGATTTTTTATTGTTTTTAAAAAAAGTTTTAAAAATTATATGAGTTTACTCATTGTTGGAGGATCAGGGACATTAGGACGTCAAATTGTACTACAAGCCTTAACAAAAGGCTATCAAGTTCGCTGTTTGGTTAGAAATTTACGGAAAGCCAATTTTTTAAAAGAATGGGGTGCCGAATTAGTTTATGGCGATTTAACATTACCTGAAACAATTCCTCCATGTTTAAGAGGTATCACAGCTGTTATTGATGCTTCAACAACTAGACCCTATGATTTAGCTGCAACAAAAAAAGTTGATTGGGATGGAAAATTAGCACTAATCGAAGCAGCTAAAATCGCAAACGTGAAACATTTTATTTTTTGTTCAGCTGTAAATGTTGAACAATTTTCTTATATTCCCTTAATGGAAATGAAAAAAGGGATTGAAATTTATTTAAAAGATTCCAAAATTCCTTTTACCATTTTTAGATTAACGGGGTTTTACCAAGGTTTAATTGAACAATATGCTATTCCAATTTTAGAAGGTTTCCCGATCTGGATCACAAATGAAAATACATGTATCTCTTATATGGATACTCAAGATGTTGCGAAATTTTGTATTCGTGCATTACAACTTCCAAAAACGAAAAATAAGACGTTTTTATTAAGAGGACCAAAAGGATGGTTATCTTCAGAGATTATTAAATTATGTGAACAGCTTGCTGGTCAATCTGCTAAAGTTCAACAAATTCCCATGTTTATTTTAAAGTTATCTAGTAATATTCTTGGGAGTTTTGAATGGGGGCAAAATATTAGTGACCGCTTATCCTTTGTTGAAATTTTAAATAACGAAGATACTTTTTCAAAATCAACTTTTGATTTATATAAAATTTTTAAAATTGATAAAAGTGAAATATTACAATTAGATGATTACTTCCTAGAATATTTTATTCGATTACTAAAACGATTGAAAGATATTAATTTTGAAGATATTCAAAAACAGAAAAATTTAATTTTATAGGAATGAATGAATTATAGTTGTTTTATTATTAAAATTATCAGTGACCCAATTCAAAGTTATTTTGAAGAAAATATTTCACTTGTCGAAATTATCGGAAAATTTCCTCAAATCCGTAATAAACGGAGAGTAGAACATTTTAGAATTTCAGTTTCGGGAAATTTAGCCGATGATGTTATGAAATATTATCAAATTAATGATTATATAATTATTGAAGGTTATATTTCTTTAAATTTAGATTTCTTTGAAACGGACAATCTTGCGAAAAATAATCAAGTTGCAATTTCAGTTAGAAAAATTTACCCATTTTTATTAAACAATCGAATGAAATAAGATAATTTTTAAATAATATTTTTGTTTAATGAATTAAATTATTCAGAATTGCAATATTTTAGTATAATTAATATTATTAAAAACAATTCCTAGGAAAAATTTAATGTTAACTTTAAAAATTTTAGTTTATACAACGGTTATCTTTTTTGTTTCTTTATTTATCTTTGGATTTTTATCAAGCGATCCGTCACGAAATCCAAATCGTAAAGATCTTGAATAATAATTTAATTATTATTCAAGATCTTTGTGTGTTTTCGTATTTAAAAAAAAAATACGAAAACACACAAAAATTTTAGGTTGTAATTTTAATGATGTTAAGAATTATTTATTAGTTTTCATTTTATTTAAGAATTAAATCATAAATTAATAGACAATACTTTTACAAAAAATTATTTAAAACTATTAACTAAAAAATTAGTTACGAGTTCAAACTAATAAAGAAAAAAAACTAAAAAGTTTCTATAAATTAAAACAATTAAAATAAATTTATTAAATAGGCCCAGTAGGAATCGAACCTACATTAGAAACTTAGAAGGTTTCTGTCCTAATCCGTTAGACGATAGGCCCTAATTATTGATTTATTGAATAATATAATAATTTATTTAAAATATCCAGTAATATTTAAATTTTTTAAAGAACTTTAAAATGGGCAATACAGGATTTGAACCTGTGACCTTCTGCTTGTAAGGCAGACACTCTACCACTGAGTTAATTACCCTTATCTTTAAATAAATTATTATTTATAGCTCTATTTATATCGAATTCGGCTCTTATACGTCAATATAAAATCTTTATTTTTTAATAAATAATAATATTAATCTTTAATATTGTTATTTATTTTATTCTCTGTTAAGATAACTTATAATGAAGACAAATAATTAGGGTCGATGCCCGAGTGGTTAAAGGGGGCGGATTGTAAATCCGCTGCGTTTCGCTACGTTGGTTCGAATCCAACTCGGCCCAAAAAAAAATAATTTCAATTATTTTTTTCCAGTAATGTTATCAATTTAATTAAATTTTCTTTTTAATGTCTTTAAACTCTTATTGAATAAGAGTTTTCTAAACATTTAATATCTGATAAAGAAGTGAAATTAAACTTTCACTTTAAGCACATTAGTCTAATTTTAAATTAATTTATTATAGAACCGACTATCTCATTTGACGTCTAAGTTATATTATTGTTTTTTATATTCTTTTTCTAGATTACTAAATTAAATAAAGTTGAAAACTAACAACTAAAAATTTATAAAGCAACCATGTTCTTAATAATAAGATATAAACTCAAAAAGCAACCTGAAAGAAATAAAGTTAAAATAAAACGTGATTTAGATGTTTTTAATAAACTTTTAAACGGCGTTAATAAAACTAATATTAAACCAACAAAACTACTGACAAAAAAACGTGGATATCTAAAAATGTTTTCCCAAAAATTATTCATACAAAATTTAAATTCACTATCTATATAATTTTTTATATAAATTTAAACTAAAATTAAAAAAATACCATATAATTCATGACTTAATTTTAATTAATAAATTTAGCTTTATTTATATTAATCTATGATACAATAGTTATAAGTTAAAAGTAGTCTAAGGCTCTGTAGCTCAGAGGTTAGAGCAGGGGACTCATAAGCCCAAGGTCGTAGGTTCAAATCCCACCAGAGCCATCTACATAGAAACTCAAAAGCTTAGTTTTCTTTAGTAAGGAGAAATGGCTGAGTGGTCGAAAGCAATAGATTGCTAATCTATCGTACAGTTAACTGTACCCAGGGTTCGAATCCCTGTTTCTCCTTTATTAACAAAACTAAAAAATAGTTGACAGATATCTAAAGCTAAGTATAAAATAAAATAAAAGTTGGGATTGTAGTTCAATTGGTTAGAGCACCGCCCTGTCACGGCGGAAGTTGCGAGTTCGAGTCTCGTCAGTCCCGGAAGTATTAAAAACGTTATAAAAATATAAATATTTAATAATAATATTTATTATATTATTATTAAATATTAACTATTCTCCTTGAATTTTTAATAAGGCAAATCCTAATGATAAACCTAATAATGTCATGAAGAAACATATTACTGTAGCACTCACAATTTCTGCATTCGCATATGGAAAAATTTTTAAAATTAATGACATAATATTTGAAAATTTTAATTGTTACAATGTGTTAAGATTTAAAAACCATTTCGAGCCCAAACAACTAATGCTAATGTAAACGTGAACATTGTCATTAAACCTGCCCAACCCAGACTTATAATATCCATATTTATTTTTTAATTAATTTGAGTGTTTTATAATTTAAAAGGATATTCATTCCTTTTAAATTATTTAGTTATTATAATTAAACAATACCATTTGCCCAATCTACATCTACATTTTCAATGATTAATGATGAATTGTAAATTTGTAAGATAATTAATAAAAATACTAAAAAAGCTAACATTACAATACCCATAATTGGAGTTGTACCCCAACCTGGTGCAACTTTACCATATTCAGCATTTAAAGGACGTAAAATTTCACCTAACCTTGTTCTTAATGCCATAAAAATATTTTATGTTTTTAATAAATTAATTTTTGTATAACATGTTATATAATACTAAACTGTTAATTTAGTGAAAAATAATAACATGGAAACAGCAACGATTTTGGTAATTTTTGTATCAAGTTTACTTTTAGGTATTACGACATATTCTATTTATACTGCTTTTGGACCTCCTGCAAAAAATTTGCGTGATCCGTTTGAAGAACATGAAGATTAAAAAAATAAAACCACAATTGTGGTTTTATTTTCGGATAATTCTAGGTGTTTCTCGGAAGAATACAGCAAAGAAAATTACCATTAAAGTACCAATTAGTAAAAATGTATAAACTAGAGCTTCCATTCTTTAATCCTGTTTAATTTTTAATAAAGAAAAACAAGTATTACAAATTATACTGCACCTTGTTTTTTAGTCGATTTATCACCAAGTTTTTGGAATACACCAAATTCTACTTGTTCTGTTACTTCAGCGCCAATACCAGTAAATACATCACGGAATATTGTACGTCCACCATGCCATAAGTGACCTAAGAAGAATAATAAAGCAAAATTAGCATGACCAAAAGTATACCAACCTCGTGGACTACTACGGAATACGCCGTCAGATTCTAAACTTGTTCTATCAAATTCAAAAACTTCGCCTAATTGTGCTTTACGAGCAAATTTCTTAACTGTTGGTGCATCTTTAAATGTTTGACCATTTAATTTACCACCATAAAAATCAACAGTAACGCCTACTTGTTCAATACTATATTTAGATTCAGCACGACGGAAAGGAATATCTGCTCGAATAATACCATCTTTATCTACTAAGATTACTGGGAATGTTTCAAAGAAAGCTGGCATTCTTCTTGCTGTTAATTCACGACCCTCTTTATCTCGGAAAATTGGGTGTCCTAACCAAGCCTCGGCAATACCGTCACCTTTATTCATTGGACCAGCCCGGAATAAACCACCTTTTGCTGGGTTATTTCCAATATAATCATAAAATGCTAATTTATCAGGAATACGTGACCACGCTTGACTTTCAGATAAGCCTTCAGAAATAGAAGCTTCTACTTGACGTTCAATCTCTTGTTGGAAATATCCACTATCCCATTGATAACGTGTAGGACCAAATAATTCAATTGGTGTTGCTGCTGCTCCATACCACATAGTACCTGATGTAACAAATGCTGCAAAGAATACAGCTGCAATACTACTTGATAATACAGTTTCAATATTACCCATACGTAATGCACGATATAATCTTTGTGGTGGACGAACAGTTAAATGGAAAATTCCTGCAAAAATACCAAAAATACCAGCAGCGATATGATGTGCTGCAATACCACCAGCATTAAATGGGTTAAATCCATCAGGACCCCATTCAGGAGCCACTGGTTGTACTTTACCTGTAATACCATAGGCATCTGAAACCCAGATTCCAGGTCCAAATAAACCTGTTACATGGAATGCACCAAATCCAAAACATAATAAACCTGATAAGAATAAATGAATACCAAAAATTTTTGGTAAATCTAAAGCAGGTTCACCTGTTCGGGGATCACGAAATAATTCTAAATCCCAATAAACCCAATGCCAGATTGCTGCTAAGAAACACATACCTGATAAAATAATATGTGATAAAGCGACACCTTCAAAACTCCAAATACCTGGATTTGAAACGCTTTCTCCAGTAATACTCCAACCACCCCATGAATCAGTAATACCTAAACGAGTCATAAAAGGCATAACAAACATACCTTGACGCCACATTGGATTTAAAACTGGATCCGATGGATCAAAAACAGCAAGTTCATATAATGCCATTGAACCTGCCCATCCAGCTACTAAAGCTGTATGCATTAAGTGGACAGCAATTAATCTACCTGGATCATTTAAAACAACAGTATGAACACGGTACCATGGTAATGCCATAGTAATTCATTCCTTAATCTATAATTAATGGTTTTTGACTTTCTTACAACTAAACTATAAAAGTAATTAGCTATAATATTATTATAAGTGAAGATAATAAAAATTATTTAAATTAGTTTATAAAAATTATTTGTTTTAATTTCACTTCTAAATTCTGTGACTCATTTTACAGATTAGCTCTTATTCTAATGTATATTAACATTAATTTTTAGTTATATTTGGTTTCAGAAACTATAAAAAACTCGAATTAGTTGCTAACAATTTCAAAATTAAACAAAATTTTTATATTTTATTTTATAATTCGTAAAATTGGATTTTATTATTGAAAATTAAACTTATTCTTTAACAAAAATACAAATAGTAAGCTTCGAAACTAAAGTTCAAAAATGGTTACGAATTGTTTTCAACCAATTCGTTGCTCTAAGTCTATCAATTTTATCCGTCGAGAGACTGATGAAACCAGATCATTTAATCAACCGTGATCATCATGTAGATATTTTTCATATAAATTTAATCAGAACTCAAGGAGAAGACCAATCGACTAATCCTTCAAAAATATATTTACCACAGTAAAGCAAATCAAAAATGGTTATGAAATCGCCGTCATGTATGAGAAGTAGAACGAAAGTTATTTCCTACATCTTATGGAAATTATATAAAGAAACGAAGAAATTGGAAATTTTAGGCATTATTTATCCGAAGATAGATGAAAAGCCTTTTTTATTGGCAAAGACAAAATTCAATAAAAAAATAATTTTGGTTTTTGCTCCATTCTATTTTTTTATAATATTTTCTAGATTTTACTAATTTTAATAAGTGTTTGATTCAAACAGCGGATTTTTATAGTCACATAAAATTTGCTGTAATTTGAACTTTTTATCCGATTGATCTAACTGTCCTCTTTTATATCAATAGAAGATCGCTAAGGTTTTATTATAATCGCTCTTTTATTAGGACACAAAAAAATAATAATGATTAACGACAACCACAAAATTTTGGACGAACTACTTAATAAATAATTTAATATCAAACAAATTGCCGCAATTATAATTGCTGCATAAGGAGTTAAAGAACCAGCCATTGAGGTTGCTGGGATTTTTTCGCGAATATCGAAGACAAATAATATTTGATTATTAATATCACGCTATCACATTTCAGGAAATGTTATAAAAATATACTTTTAAAGCAAAGTAGAGATCTCGTATTCATGAATACGAGATCTCTACTTTGCTTTAAAAGTTTCAAAACAGTAATATGTAACTGCAGGTTTAAGAATAATTAATGATTTTGTGAAACCTTTAATCGCTCCTTTTTTGAACCTTTTGTTCTTTGAGAGATAGGGTAATTTACCAATGATTATTTTACGCTTTTTCTAAAAGAAATTTTTGATTCTGTAATAGCTTCTTTTAATAAATTTTCTGCTTCGTCAGTAAATTGATTTGTTGCACGAATAATATCTAAATATGATTTTTTAGATGTTTCTAAATAATTTAATAAACTTGCACAATATTTTTTAACATCAGATACAGGTAATTCATCTAAAAATCCATTAATTCCTGTATAAATTAAAGCTACTTGTTTTGCAACTGATAATGGTGAATTTTGAGGTTGTTTTAATACTTCTCGTAATCGTGTACCACGTGCTAATTGTTTTTGAGTAGCTTCGTCTAAATCTGAAGCGAATTGTGAAAATGCTTCTAATTCAGCAAATTGTGCTAATTCTAATTTTAATTTACCTGCAACTTTTTTCATTGCTTTTGTTTGAGCTGCTGAACCAACACGTGATACAGAAATCCCTACGTTAATAGCTGGGCGAATACCTGAGTTAAATAAATCATTAGATAAGAAGATTTGTCCATCAGTAATCGAAATTACATTTGTAGGAATGTATGCAGAAACGTCACTTGCCTGTGTTTCAATAATTGGTAAAGCAGTCATACTGCCACCACCTAATTCATCACTCAGTTTTGCTGCCCGTTCTAATAACCGTGAATGTAAATAGAAAACATCACCTGGATAAGCTTCACGTCCTGGTGGTCGGCGAAGTAATAATGACATTTGACGATAAGCCATGGCTTGTTTTGTTAAATCGTCATAAATTACTAATGTCGCTTTACCATTATACATGAAATATTCAGCAAAGGCAGCGCCAGCGTAAGGGGCAATATATTGTAAAGTAGCTGGATCGTTTGCACTAGCAGCAACCATAATTGTATAAACCATTGCATCTTTTTCTTCTAATACGTTTACAACTTGTGCAATAGTAGAAGCTTTTTGACCTATACCAACATAAACACAAACTACATTTTCAGTTTTTTGATTAATAATCGTATCTACTGCAATTGACGTTTTACCAGTTTGACGGTCACCAATAATTAATTCACGTTGGCCACGTCCAATTGGAATCATAGCATCAATAGCTGTAATACCAGTTTGTAAAGGTTCGCATACAGATTTACGACTAATAATACCAGGTGCCATTGCTTCTAATAATTGTGACTTTGAAGCTTTAATTTCACCTTTACCATCAATTGGTGTTCCTAATGCATTAACAACACGACCTAAAAATTCTTCGCCTACAGGAATTTGAGCAATTTGACCAGTAGCTTTTACAGTACCCCCTTCTAAAATTTTCCGACCAGTACCCATTAATACTACACCTACATTATCATTTTCTAAGTTAAGTGCAATACCAATTGTCTTATCTTCAAATTCTAATAATTCACCGCTCATTACTTGATCAAGTCCATAAACACGTGCTATACCATCACCTACTTGTAATACAGTACCTATGTTATCTAATTTAAAATCTTGATCATATTTTTCAATTTGTTGACGGATAATACTACTAATTTCGTCTGGACGAATATTTATCATTGTATTATTTTTTTTTTAAGATAAAAAGTTAATAAAAGATTTTGGCTGTTTTTAGATTTCTAAAACACTATCTAAATGTTTTGCTAATTCTTCTAATTGATTTTTAATTGTAAAATCAATAATTTTTGAATCAGTTTTAATTAAAAACCCACCAATTAGACTAGAGTCGACATTAATAAATAATCGAATTTCTCTTGCTTTTGTAATTTCTTTAAGTTTTTTAATTAATGTATTTTTTTGTCGATTTGTAAAAGGAAAAGCACTCGAAACTTCAACCATTTTAATTGATGCTAAACGATAAATTAATTGCAGATAACTTTCAATAATTGATTGCAGTAAATTAATTCTGTTTCTTTTTACTAAAAGAAGTAAAAATTGAAAAGTTTCTTTATTAATTTGTGAGTCTAAAGTTTTACTTAGAACTTCTGTTTTGGATTCGTCAGTAACAATTGGATTATTTAAATATTGTATTAATTCAGGTGTTTGTTTTAAAAAGACCTCTAGATTTTGAAAATCTGCAGTAACTTTATGCATAATATTTTGGTCGTTTGAAAAATCAAACAAAGCGCGTGCATAAGGAGCGGCAATTTTCATTGCTAAGGGATTATTATTCATAGCAATTCTCCTTCTAGTTTATGGATGGTCTCATTAATTAATGCTGCTGCTCGTTTTTTTGTTCCAAATATTTCTTGAGCTCGCGCTACTGTCCGCTTTAATACTAATAGAATAATCTGTTGTTTAATTTCTAAAAAGATTTGGCGTTCTTTAGTACGAAATGTTGCTAATGCTCGACTAAAACGAACAGTTAAATCTTTTTTTGATTGATAAGCGTCAGACTTAAGTAAAACTTTTTTCGCCGTAATTGTCTCATTTTTGATTTCATCAATAATGATATAAGCCTGCGTTAATTGTTTTTCAGCATCGGATAGACGTTTGTTTGCTTCATTTAATCTTTCTTCAGCGTCTTGAATACTTCTTGTAATTTCTTGTTGTCGTTTTTCTAAAATAGATCCTAAAAAATCACGTCCTACGGAAATTAAAATAACAACTACAGCAGTTATATTAATTACCCCAGTTTGTAGAATATCAAGATTTAATGAAATCCCTTCTTCGTGGGCAAGTAATGTAAAAATTTGATTAAAATTTTCCATATTTTATAGTTTTTATGTAAACTGTTCGCTTATAAAAAGGAAAATTACGTTAACAAAAAATTTAGATTGATAATTTGTTTTCAATTTCAAGGCATAATGACTGAACAATAGTATCTAAACTATTTAGAGCTGTATTTTTTTTATTCACTAAATCTCTTGTAATGGTGTCTAATAAATTATCAATATATTTTTGAGAAATATTTAGTTCAATGTCTAAAATTTCTTTGTGAATTTTTTGTGAATTTGTAATTTCTAATTGAGCTTCTTTGCGGATACTAGTCAATTCTTGCTCATATTGAGCAGTTAGTTCGTTTGCTTTTGTTAACACTTCTGAAGCTTTCGCAAGATTATTTAAAATAAAATCATTACGTTCTGTAATAGCAACGAACAAAGGATTATAGAATACTGTATTCAGAATAACCATTAACAAAAGAAATTGGATGGCTACAAGTGGTAAAGTTGCATCAAAATCAAACAAACCTCCAGGTCCACTTATTTCTGAACTTAAAAGTACTGTTGAAAAATTAACCATATAAAATTTATATGTTTTACTATAGAACTAAATTGATTAATAGATATAATTGAAGTATTGAAAATTCAATTATATCTAAGTATTAAGTATTATTTGTTTACTTTTAATTAACTATTAAATGGGTTCGCAAATAATAAAACTAATGCTACTACTAAACCGTAGATAGTTAATGCTTCCATGAATGCTAAACTTAATAATAGGACACCACGAATTTTATTTTCTGCTTCAGGTTGACGCGCAATACCTTCAACAGCTTGACCTGCAGCTTGACCTTGACCAATACCAGGACCAATAGCAGCTAAACCAATTGCTAAACCAGCAGCAATAACAGAAGCAGCAGAGATGATAGAATCCATAATAAAATCTTTAATTAATAAATATAAATATAATTTTGAAAAAGTGAGTTTAGTAATAAATTACTCAAGAGCTTCTGCAATATATGCAGCTGCTAACGTTGAAAAAATTAAAGCTTGTACTGAACCAGCGAAAATTCCTAACAACATAATAGGTAATGGAATTACTAACGGTACTAAACCAGTTAATACCGCAACAGTGATTTCATCTGCAAGAACATTTCCAAATAGACGAAAACTTAATGATAATGGTTTTGTAAAATCTTCTAAAATCTTAAGTGGTAGAAGAAGTGGAAGTGGTTGAATATAATGTTTAAAATATCCTAAACCTTTTTTACTTAAACCAGCATAGAAATACGCAAGAGATGTTAATAATGCTAATGCAACCGTTGTATTAATATCATTAGTTGGAGCAGATAATTCTCCTTCTGGTAAATGAATTAATTTCCAAGGGATAACGGCTCCAGCCCAATTACATCCAAAAATAAATAAGAATAAAGTACCAATAAAAGGTACCCATTCTTTATAAAAACTTTCCCCTAATTGATTTCTTGCAATTTCAGTCACAAACTCTAAAACACATTCCATAAAGTTTTGCCAACCGCGAGGAATTTGTTCAATATTACGTGAGCCTAAAAGAGCAAAAGTTAATAAAATAGCAAATACAAACCAAATTACAAGTAAAACTTGGCCATGTACTAGAAAGCCTGCGATATCCCAGTAAAAGTGTTTTCCTACTTCTGCTTCCGCTAATAGTGTAAACGTACTTGAATAAAAATTATCTGGGTACATATAATTTAACTAAGTTAGTAAATTACCCAATATTAAAAAATATACAGGAACGAATAATATTTTAACGTATTTGGTTTTTAATAAGGTTTATTTTTATCTAAAAGCCCTATTAAATAGATTATTTTAACCATTCATAACCTTTTTGTTCGAGTTCTGTGGCAAGTTCTGCATTACCAGTTTTTATAATTTTTCCATCTTGCATAACATGAATATAATCAGGTTTAACGTAATCTAATAAACGTTTATAATGAGTTATTAAAATAATAGCTTTATTTTGATTCATATAACTATTAATGCCTTTCGAAATAATTTTTAACGCATCAATATCTAAACCAGAATCTGTTTCATCTAAAATAGCTAATTCAGGATCTAATAAAGTCATTTGTAATATTTCATTACGTTTTTTCTCACCACCTGAGAAACCTTCATTAACATTTCGACTTAGAAATGTTGCTGACATATCAATAATCTTTAATTTTTCATTTATCAAAGCTAGAAATTCAATTGGGTCAATTTCATTTATATTTTGTGATTTTAGTTTCGAATTATATGCTAACCTTAAAAAATCTTCATTACTTACACCTGGAATTTCAATAGGGTACTGAAATGCTAAAAATATACCTAAATGAGAGCGTTGTTCTGGTTCAAGATTAAGAATGTTTTTGCCTTTAAAAAAAATATCACCTTTTAAAATTTGATAAGCAGGATGTCCAGCAACAACTTTTGAAAAAGTACTTTTTCCTGATCCATTTGGACCCATTATCGCATGAATTTCTCCTTGATTAATTCTTAAATTTAAATCTTTTAAAATTTCAATATTGTTTATTGATGCTTTTAAATTTTTAATTTCTAAAATAGGATTTTTATTATTCATTATCCAACACTTCCTTCTAATTTTAAACTCAATAAACGATCTGCTTCTTCAGCAAATTCTAATGGTAATTCAGTAAATACGTCGCGACAAAATCCACTAATCATTAATTCGATAGCCTTTTCCAATGAAATCCCTCTTTGTAAAAAATAGAAGATTTGTTCTTCACCAATTTTAGAAGTCGACGCTTCATGTTCTAATTTTGTAGTTGAATTTTGAACAGATATAAAAGGAAATGTATTAGAATTTGAGCAATTTCCAATAAGTAATGAATCACATTGGGAATAATTACGTGCTCCAAGTGCTTTAGAATTTATTTGAACTAATCCACGATAACTAGTTTTTGAATTTCCTGCTGATATTCCTTTGGAAACAATACGACTTCTTGTGTTTTTTCCTAAATGGATCATTTTACTACCTGTATCAGCTTGCTGATAATTGTTTGTAAGAGCAACAGAATAAAATTCTCCTTGTGAATTAGTTCCGATTAGTGTACAGCTTGGGTATTTCCAAGTAATAGCTGATCCCGTTTCAACTTGGATCCATGAAATTTTTGAATTATTTCCCATGCATAAACCACGTTTTGTCACAAAATTATATACACCACCTTGTCCTTCCGAGTCACCAGAATACCAATTTTGAACTGTTGAGTATTTGATATTAGCATTATCTAAAGCAATTAGTTCAACTACTGCAGCATGAAGTTGATTATCTTTGTATTGAGGAGCTGTACAACCTTCTAAATAAATTACTTGACTATTATCATCTGCAATAATTAATGTTCTTTCAAATTGTCCTGATTTTTGTTCATTGATACGAAAATAGGTTGATAATTCTAATGGACATTTTACTCCTTTTGGGATATAACAAAATGAACCATCCGTAAAAACAGCTGAATTTAAGGCCGAAAAATAATTATCACCAATTGGAACAACGGTACCTAAGTATTTTTTAATTAATTCCGGATACTCTTTTACGGCTTCGGAAATTGAACAGAAAATTACGCCATATTCGGCAAGTTCTTTTTTAAATGTTGTAGCAATTGATACACTATCAAAAACAGCGTCAACAGCTACATTAGTTAATCTTTTTTGTTCTGATAAAGAAATTCCTAATTTTTCAAAAGTTTTTAATAACTCTGGATCAACTTCATCCAAGCTGTTTAATTTTTTTGCTATAACAGGTGCTGAATAATAAATTATATCCTGATAATTAATTTCGGAAAGTTTTAATTGTGCCCATTTTGGACAGGTCATCTGTTTCCATTTTTTATAAGCCTTTAATCGAAATTCTAATAAAAATTCGGGTTCATTTTTTTTTTTTGAAATTAACCGAACTATATCTTCATTTAGACCTTTTTCAATAATATCTTTTTCAATCTTTGTAGAAAAACCATACTTATAAGGTTGATTAACTAATTTTGTAATATTACTATTTAAACTTTTATTGGATTGATTTGTCATAAATATAACAATTTAAAAAGCGCTAATATATCAAATTGTAAAATTTTAAAAGAATTTTTTTTCTAATTTATATTATAAAGAATTTAGTTTGTAATTTAAAGTTCTAAAAAGGAAATTAAGATTAATTCATAAAAGTTATTATTATTATTAATAATAATATTTAAAAAGAATAACAAACTAAACTTATACTTAGAAGTAAGGTTGTGTTAAAAATTCAACCGATAGAGCTAATTTTTGTAAATTAGTTAAATATCTATTATATATTGCCTTTTTATTTTAAGGAGAAATAAATGTCTCAATCTGTATCAGAACGGACTCGAATTAAAAGTGACCGTTACGAATCTGGTGTAATTCCATACGCTAAAATGGGTTACTGGGATGCTTCATACACAGTAAAAGATACTGATATTCTTGCTTTATTCCGTATTACACCACAACCAGGTGTAGATCCTGTAGAAGCAGCAGCAGCAGTAGCAGGTGAATCTTCAACAGCTACTTGGACTGTTGTATGGACAGATTTATTAACAGCATGTGACCGTTACCGTGCCAAAGCATATCGCGTAGATCCAGTTCCAAATACTACAGATCAATACTTTGCTTTTGTTGCTTATGAATGTGATTTATTTGAAGAAGGTTCATTAGCAAACTTAACTGCATCTATTATTGGTAATGTATTTGGTTTCAAAGCTATATCTGCATTACGTTTAGAAGATATGCGTATTCCTCATTCATATTTAAAAACATTCCAAGGTCCTGCAACAGGTGTTATTGTAGAACGTGAACGTTTAAATAAATACGGAATACCATTATTAGGTGCAACTGTAAAACCTAAATTAGGTCTTTCTGGTAAAAATTACGGCCGTGTAATTTATGAAGGTTTAAAAGGTGGTTTAGACTTCTTAAAAGATGACGAAAACATTAACTCACAGCCATTCATGCGTTGGAGAGAGCGTTTCTTATACTGTATGGAAGGTATTAACCGTGCTTCTGCTGCAACAGGTGAAACTAAAGGTTCTTACCTAAATATGACTGCAGCTACAATGGACGAAATGATCAAACGTGGAGAATATGCTAAAGAAGTTGGTTCTATAATCGTAATGATTGACTTAGTAATAGGTTACACAGCGATTCAAACAGCTGCGCTTTGGGCTCGTGAAAACGATCTTATTTTACACTTACACCGTGCAGGTAACTCAACTTACGCTCGTCAAAAAAATCATGGTATTAACTTCCGTGTAATTTGTAAATGGATGCGTATGTGTGGTGTAGATCATATTCACGCTGGTACAGTTGTAGGTAAATTAGAAGGTGATCCTTTAATGATTAAAGGTTTTTACACTACTTTATTAGCTACTGAATTAAAAGTTAACTTACCATACGGTATCTTCTTCGATATGGATTGGGCTAGTTTACGTAAATGTATGCCAGTAGCTTCTGGTGGTATCCACTGTGGCCAAATGCACCAATTACTTACTTATTTAGGTGATGATGTAGTATTACAATTTGGTGGTGGTACAATTGGTCACCCTGATGGTATTCAAGCAGGTGCAACAGCTAACCGTGTTGCTTTAGAATCTATGCTATTAGCTCGTAACGAAGGTAAAGATATATTCAGTAACGAAGTTGGTCCGAAAATTTTACGTGACGCAGCTAAAACTTGTGGTCCTTTACAAACAGCTTTAGATCTATGGAAAGATATTAGTTTTAACTATAGTTCTACAGACACTTCTGATTTCTCTGAAACACCAACAGCTAACGTATAATTAATTTACTTTTAATAATAATAAAAGGAGTATTTGAATAGTGAGAGTTACACAAGGTTGCTTCTCTTTTTTACCTGATTTAACTGATCAACAAATCGAAAAACAAGTTGCATATGCAATTAGTAAAGGTTGGGCTATGAATATTGAATGGAGTGATGATCCACATCCACGTAATTCTTATTGGGAATTATGGGGTTTACCTTTATTTGACATTAAAGATGTAGGATCTGTAATGTACGAATTAGCTGAAGCTCGTAAAGCATGTGCAAATGGTTATATTCGTATGAATGCATTTGATGCAAGCTATGGTACTGAAAGTTGTGTTATGGCTTTTATCGTAAACCGTCCAACAAACGAACCTGGTTTCTATTTAGATCGTACAGAATGTGCTGGTCGTTTTATTCGTTACACAATTAAAAGTTACGCTGTTCAATCTAATCCAGAAGGCAGTCGTTACTAAGTAGCGTATTAATGATACTAAGTAGAGTTAGTAACGATTAAATGGAATCCACTATTTTTTAAAAAATAGTGGATTCCATTTAAGAATCTTTACATTAAAAATCACTACTATTACATCAAAATTTTTATTATTTTTCTAAATTGTTTTTGAGTCTATAAATTAAAAAATTACGTTATAATTTATACTATTTGAACTAATATTAAAAATAAAAAAACTATGAAAATTGTCTAAACATTTAAGTTTTGTTAACTATAAATTTTTTGATAATCGATTTGTTCTATGGTAATAATTGAAATAAAAATTCAAAACATCGGCTTTAAAACAAATACTATGAATTTTCTAAGACTGTCTTTCTATTTTTCTTTGTAATGATATATTTCCAAAAATTAATAATTATAAGATTTAAGTTTTGATAAAAATTAATCATTTATTAATACTAAAAATATAAGAAAACGAATTATAATAATAGATTGAAAACTCATTTTTAATAAATAATAGCGACTATTATTTTTTACTTACTATGAGAGTTTCATAGAATTTCGTCTCCCTAAAGGAGAAACTTAATGGCAATAAGCTCAAGTGAGCGTCGAACAAAAAATGTACAAGTTTTTGTAGAAAAAGACGCTGTCGAAACTAATTTCGCGAAGTGGGCCCAACCTGGACATTTTTCAAGAACTTTGGCTAAAGGTCCAAAAACAACAACTTGGATTTGGAATTTACATGCAGACGTTCATGACTTTGATAGTCAAACAAATTCTTTAGAAGAAGTTTCTCGCAAAATTTTCAGTGCTCATTTTGGTCAGTTAGCAATAATCTTTTTATGGATCAGTGGTATGCATTTCCATGGTGCATATTTTTCTAATTACTCTGCTTGGTTAAATGATCCTATTAATATTAAACAAAGCTCACAAGTTGTTTGGCCAATCGTAGGCCAAGAAATCTTAAATGGTGATGTAGGCGGTAATTTCCAAGGTGTTCAAACTACATCGGGTTGGTTCCAAATGTGGCGTGCAGAAGGAATTACAAGTGAAGTAGAATTATACTGGATTGCAATTGGTGGTTTAGTGATGTCAGCGATTATGTTATTCGCTGGTTGGTTCCACTATCATAAAGCAGCTCCGAAATTAGAATGGTTCCAAAATGCTGAATCAATGATGAATCATCATTTAGCAGGTTTATTAGGATTAGGTTGTTTATCTTGGGCAGGACACCAAATTCACATTGCATTACCTATCAATAAATTGTTAGATGCTGGTGTAGCTCCTCAAGAAATTCCATTACCACACGAATTTTTAATTAATCGTGATTTAATGGCTCAGTTATATCCAAGTTTTAAAAATGGCTTAACACCATTTTTCAGTGGACACTGGGGAGAATATTCTGATTTCTTAACTTTTAAAGGTGGTTTAAACCCTGTAACTGGTGGATTATGGTTAACTGATATTGCTCATCATCATTTAGCTTTATCAGTATTGTTCATTTTTGCTGGCCATATGTATCGCACAAATTGGGGTATTGGGCATAGTATGAAAGAAATTTTAGAAGCACATAAAGGTCCATTTACGGGTGAAGGACATAAAGGATTATATGAAATTCTAACAACTTCTTGGCATGCTCAACTTGCTATTAATTTAGCAATGATAGGTTCTTTAAGTATTATTGTAGCACATCATATGTATGCTATGCCGCCATATCCATACATTGCAACGGATTATGCAACTCAACTTTCATTATTCACTCACCATATGTGGATTGGTGGATTTTGTGTAGTAGGAGGTGCAGCTCATGGAGCAATTTTCATGGTTCGTGATTACACACCAGCGAATAATTATAACAATTTATTAGATCGAGTATTACGTCATCGTGATTCTATTATTTCTCATTTAAATTGGGTATGTATATTTTTAGGAACACATGCTTTTGGTTTTTATATTCATAATGACACAATGCGCGCATTAGGTCGACCACAAGATATGTTCTCAGACAAAGCAATTCAATTACAACCAATTTTTGCTCAATGGATTCAAAATATCCATTTATTAGCACCTGGAACAACTGCTCCAAATGCTTTAGCAACAACAAGTTATGCTTTTGGTGGCGATGTAGTATCAGTTGGTGGAAAAATTGCTATGATGCCTATTAAATTAGGTACAGCTGATTTTATGGTTCATCATATTCATGCTTTTACAATTCATGTAACAGTTTTAATTTTATTAAAAGGTGTTTTATACGCACGTAGTTCAAAATTAATTCCTGATAAAGCAAATTTAGGTTTCAGATTCCCTTGTGATGGTCCTGGACGTGGAGGTACTTGTCAAAGTTCAAGTTGGGATCATGTTTTCTTAGGTTTATTCTGGATGTATAATTCAATTTCAGTTGTACTCTTCCACTTTAGTTGGAAAATGCAATCTGATGTGTGGGGTACTGTAACACCAGATGGTGTTATTTCTCATATTACAGGCGGTAATTTTGCTCAAAGTTCAATTACTATTAATGGCTGGTTACGTGATTTCTTATGGTCACAAGCATCACAAGTTATTCAATCATACGGCTCTGCTTCATCAGCATATGGTTTAATTTTCTTAGGTGCACACTTTATCTGGGCATTCAGTTTAATGTTCCTATTTAGTGGTCGTGGATATTGGCAAGAACTAATTGAATCAATTGTTTGGGCTCATAACAAATTAAATGTCGCTCCAGCAATTCAACCTAGAGCGTTAAGTATTACTCAAGGTCGTGCAGTAGGTTTAGCACATTACTTATTAGGTGGTATTGGGACAACTTGGGCCTTCTTCTTAGCACGTTCAATTTCTATTACATAAAAACATCAGAAAAAATTAAAGAATCGAACCATTAAAAAATTAGTTAACAAAACTTGTATATCTAACTTTACTCTTACAGTTTAAACTAATTTATTTTATTCAATCGGAAATTATAAGTTACGTTTATTTTTCAATTGGTTATTTTATTTACAACTTTAAATAATATAAAAAGGTATCTGAAGATTATGGCAACTAAATTTCCAAAGTTTAGCCAAGCTCTTGCACAAGATCCAGCAACTAGAAGAATTTGGTATGGTATAGCAACCGCTCATGATTTAGAAGCCCATGACGGTATGACTGAAGAAAATTTATACCAAAAAATCTTTGCATCGCATTTTGGTCATCTAGCGATTATTTTTTTATGGACAGCTGGAAATTTATTCCATGTTGCATGGCAAGGGAATTTTGAACAATGGGTAGAAAAACCTTTAAAAGTACGCCCTATTGCTCATTCTATCTGGGATCCACATTTTGGGGAATCTGCATTAAAGGCATTTAGTAAAGGTAATGCATATCCAGTTAACATCTCTTTTTCAGGTGTTTATCAATGGTGGTATACGATTGGATTCCGAACTAATCAAGAACTGTATTTAGGTTCCGTTGGACTAATGTTACTTGCATGCGTATTATTATTTGCTGGTTGGTTACATTTACAACCAAAATTCCGTCCAAGTTTATCTTGGTTTAAAAATAATGAATCTCGATTAAATCATCATTTATCTGGTTTATTTGGTGTAAGTTCATTAGCTTGGACAGGACATTTAGTACACGTTGCTATTCCAGCATCACGTGGTGTCCATGTAGGTTGGGATAATTTCTTAACGACCCCACCTCACCCAGCTGGATTAATACCGTTCTTTTCAGGAAATTGGACAGTTTATGCTGAAAATCCAGATTCTGCAAATCATGTATATGGAACTAGTGAAGGAGCAGGAACTGCAATTTTAACATTCTTAGGTGGTTTCCATCCACAAACACAATCATTGTGGTTAACTGATATTGCTCACCATCAGTTAGCAATTGCTGTTGTTTTTATTATTGCTGGTCATATGTACCGAACAAATTTTGGAATTGGCCACAATATGAAAGAAATATTAGATGCTCATCGTCCACCAGGAGGTAGATTAGGAGCAGGTCATAGTGGTTTATTTGAAACAATAACCAATTCTTTACATATGCAATTAGGTTTAGCATTAGCTTCATTAGGTGTTGCTACATCGTTAACAGCACAACATATGTATGCTTTAACACCTTATGCATATTTATCAAAAGATTTTACAACAGAAGCAGCTTTATATACTCATCATCAATATATTGCTGGTTTTTTAATGGTAGGAGCTTTTGCACATGGCGCAATTTTCTTTGTTCGAGATTATGACTCAGAATTAAATAAAAATAATGTTTTAGCACGTATGTTAGAACATAAAGAGGCTATTATATCACATTTAAGTTGGGCATCGTTATTTTTAGGTTTTCATACATTAGGTTTATATATCCATAATGATACAGTAGTTGCATTTGGTCAACCTGAAAAACAAATTTTATTTGAACCTTTATTTGCAGAATATATTCAAGCGGCATCGGGTAAAGCCATTTACAATTTTAATGTTTTATTATCATCAAGTAGTAGCCCTGCTACAATTGCAGGTAGTCAACTATGGTTACCGGGTTGGTTAGAAGCGATTAACAACAGTAAGACTGATTTATTCTTAAAAATTGGTCCTGGTGATTTCTTAGTACATCATGCAATTGCATTAGGTTTACATGTAACTACGTTAATTCTTGTAAAAGGTGCTTTAGATGCACGAGGTTCAAAATTAATGCCAGATAAAAAAGATTTTGGTTATAGTTTCCCATGTGATGGTCCTGGTCGTGGAGGTACATGTGATATTTCTGCTTGGGATGCATTCTATTTAGCTATGTTTTGGATGTTAAATACAATTGGATGGGTAACATTTTATTGGCACTGGAAACATATGACACTTTGGGGCGGTAACCCTGGTCAGTTTGATGAATCATCAAATTATATTATGGGTTGGTTACGTGATTATTTATGGTTAAATTCTTCACCATTAATTAATGGTTATAATCCATTTGGTATGAACAATTTATCAGTTTGGGCTTGGATGTTCTTATTTGGACATTTAATTTGGGCAACTGGTTTTATGTTCTTAATTTCATGGCGTGGTTATTGGCAAGAATTAATTGAAACTTTAGTTTGGGCTCATGAACGGACTCCTTTAGCAAATTTAGTACGTTGGCGTGATAAACCTGTAGCATTATCAATTGTACAAGCTCGTTTAGTAGGTTTAGTTCATTTTGCCGTAGGTTATATTTTAACTTATGCAGCATTTGTAATTGCATCAACTAGTGGAAAATTTGGGTAATAAGTCTATTTCTTTGATTATTTTGAAATATAAGAATCCTGTAAAACAGGATTCTAACTAATCTTTAGGGATCAGACTGTTCAAGATGCTATTAATTTTATTGAAAAGGCAAAATAAAATAATTTAAATCCGATAGAAAACTCGAAATTAATTATCAGATTTTGAGTTTTCTATTAGTTTCAAACTATTTCTAAAATATTTTAAAAAATTAAATCTTGACTAGAATATTTTTTCGAGTTATAATGTATGTCATACTTCTATACTTTAGGCTCTCTATCTAAGTTCTTGGGTTTGAATAACAGGTAGTCGATATTATTCAATTGGTGATAATAAAAAATCTTTGGAGTTAGAGAATTTTTTGGATCTTCTCTTCCGGTAGAGTAAAATAGTTAGTTAACTTCGGGATATAGCTCAGTTTGGTAGAGTACCTGGTTTGGGACCAGGGTGTCGTAGGTTCGAATCCTACTATCCCGAATGGGGGCACCCAGGGTAAATAAATGTGTTTAATTTATAATTAAGGTAAATAATAATTTATGGAAGGATTTATTCAAGAATTACCGTTTGATGTCCCATTAGAAAAAGCATTAAATGAAGGCATGGCTTATTTATTTACAGAGATTCCTAGGGTGACAAATTGGATGGAAATAATTTTTACGCCAGCAAGACAATTTTATAATCACCAAGTATTTATTATAAGCGAAGGTAAGGATTCATTTATTGGTTTTATAGTAAGTCAAAGAGCTACTTTTTTACCAGATTTTATTTCAGAAATAATTCAAATCTATGGAGGAATAAATGTCACTGATGATACAATAATTTTATCATTTATTCAACGTTGGATTTATGATTTTAT
>Ga0315284_10000104_pt1:0-42500 | contig 114853 bp, 130 predicted proteins | sample YL17G09_16_MG_FD_203696 | JGI IMG/M metagenome (GOLD analysis project Ga0315284, IMG submission 203696) | Sediment microbial communities from Yellowstone Lake, YNP, Wyoming, USA - YL17G09_16 | ecosystem: Environmental > Aquatic > Freshwater > Lake > Sediment | place: USA: Wyoming... | reverse complement strand
CATCGACGGGGAGGTTTGGCACCTCGATGTCGGCTCATCGCATCCTGGGGCGGTAGTACGTCCCAAGGGTTGGGCTGTTCGCCCATGAAAGCGGTACGCGAGCTGGGTTCAGAACGTCGTGAGACAGTTCGGTCCATATCCGGTGTAGGCGTTAGAATATTGAGAGGAGCCTTCTTTAGTACGAGAGGACCGAGAAGGACATACCGCTGGTGTACCAGTTATCGTGCCAACGGTAAACGCTGGGTAGCTATGTATGGAGTGGATAACCGCTGAAAGCATCTAAGTGGGAAGCCCACCTCAAGATGAGTATTCTCATCACGATAAGTGAGTAAGGTCACGGTAAGACTAACCGTTTGATAGGCATTAAGTGTAAATATAGTAATGTATGTGCTAAGATGTCCTAACAGACCGAGGACTTGAATTTTATAAAAATCTTTTTTGTAAAAAGATCAAAAAAATAATCCGACTAGACTCTATCAATCGATAGAGTTTAGTCGGATTATTTTAGGCTTTGGTGTTTTTAGTGTACTCAGCGGAACCACACTGATCCATCTCGAACTCAGTTGTGAAACGTTATAAATCGACGACAATACTTGGAGGGGGACTTCCTGGGAAGATAGTTCAATGCCAAAGTTTTAAACTATAAGATTAGAAATAAATTAAAAAACAGAAAATAAACAATAAAATTTTAATTCTTAATTCAAAAATTAGTCATACTAAAAATACCGTGTTACAATTGAAATTAACAAGCTTTAAACTTGGGAAGAATAAAAATTTTTAAAATATTATTATGACAGCAACTTTAGAAAGACGCGAAGGCGTTTCATTATGGGAGCGCTTCTGCGCATGGATCACAAGTACTGAAAACCGTTTATACATCGGTTGGTTTGGTTGTTTAATGTTCCCTACATTATTAACAGCTACTTCTTGTTTTATTATTGCATTCATCGCTGCTCCTCCAGTAGATATCGATGGTATTCGTGAGCCTGTTGCAGGTTCTTTATTATACGGCAACAACATCATCAGTGGTGCTATAATTCCTAGTTCAAACGCTATTGGTATACACCTGTACCCAATTTGGGAAGCTGCTTCAGTTGATGAGTGGTTATACAATGGTGGTCCTTACCAATTAATCGTTTGCCACTTCTTATTAGGTGTTGCAGCTTACATGGGTCGTGAGTGGGAATTAAGCTACCGTTTAGGTATGCGTCCGTGGATCTTCGTAGCATTCTCTGCTCCAGTAGCAGCTGCTTCTGCTGTATTCTTAATATACCCAATTGGTCAAGGTTCTTTCTCTGATGGTATGCCTTTAGGTATCTCTGGTACTTTCAACTTCATGTTAGTATTCCAAGCTGAACACAACATTTTAATGCACCCATTCCACATGGCTGGTGTTGCTGGTGTATTTGGTGGTTCTTTCTTCAGTGCTATGCACGGTTCATTAGTAACTTCTAGTTTAATCCGTGAAACTACTGAAAATGAATCTACTAACTATGGTTACAAATTCGGTCAAGAAGAAGAAACTTACAACATCGTAGCTGCACACGGTTACTTTGGTCGTTTAATCTTCCAATATGCTTCATTCAACAACTCTCGTGCTTTACACTTCTTCTTAGCAGCTTGGCCTGTAATTGGTATTTGGATAACTGCTATGGGTATTAGTACTATGGCATTTAATTTAAATGGTTTTAACTTCAACCAATCAGTTGTAGATTCTCAAGGACGTGTTATCAATACTTGGGCAGACATTATCAACCGTGCTGATTTAGGTATGGAAGTAATGCATGAACGTAACGCTCATAACTTCCCATTAGATTTAGCTGCTGGTGAAGTATTACCAGTTGCTTTAACAGCTCCAGCTGTTAACGGCTAATATCTTCTTTTTGGAAGTTATTTTCTAAACCTTTAATATATTAATTAAAGGTTTAGAAAATAACTTAAAAATTTGTTATTTAAATCAAGAATATGGAACTATTTAATCAATCAACCCTTGAGAAAAGTTTTTGATTAATTTAATTTATGTATTATAATATACTGTGATTGTTATATTATTATTGAATCCAATTAATCTTATTTAATTAATTTTAGAAATTCCAATTCAAAATCAAATTTTGCTCGGGTTGTATTCCCTCCAACAAAAATTTTCTCTGATTCTTGCAAAATCCAAATTTGTGAATATGTAATATAACTTAATAATGTACTAATCATTAAGAATCCAAATCCAGTATAAATAAACGGAATACCTGGATCTACTTTAATCTGTAAACCAGTTGAAGATAAAATATCAATTAAAGTTAGAGGAAAATTTATGTTAAAAGTTTCATTTAATTCTAAATTACCTAAAAATAATCCGAATTTGTCATAAATACTGCAATAACCTTGTAAATCATTCATCAAAATTGTAAATCCATCTTTTAAACTTTGAGTAGTCGAAATCCAAGAAATCCATAGTTTACTTCGTTGGTTTATAACAGAAATTAAAGGATATTGTAAAACATTTAAACTATCAAATTTAATTCTTATACCTAATAAATTCCAATCTGTTTGATAATAACTAATTCCATTATATTTAGCTGGTTGGTTAACATAAATCGTTTTTTGTTGAAGTTCATTTCCTAAATTACTGAGAATAGAAATATCTGAATAATATTGATTAATTGTATTTTTGTTACTATACGTAATCCAAAAATCATTAATTCGTGTAGAAATATTTGGAATTTTAGCAAACGGACCATTCATTAATACATTTTGAATATGGACAGTTTCCGTTTTAGGAATAATTTCTTGCGCTTTAAAGCCTCCTAATGCACTAATAATTGTACCTAATAAAATTAAAATCATACTTAAATGAACAGTTATGGGTGCTATTTTTCCAATTAATCCTTTATAACAATAAAGAATATTTCTCTGTTGAAATATTGAATATTGATTTTTTTGAATTTGAAAGAAGAGTTTGTTTAAATTATTGACCTCGAGTTCTTTAGAAATTCTTAACTGATAAAACTGTTTAGAAGTCCTTAAAAACTGACAACGTCTGGCAATTTTTAAAGCAGGAATTTGCTGAATAAACGTACAAGTTAATAAACTAGTACCAAATAACAAAACAAAACAAATAAACCACCATGTCGTATAAACGTGATCAAAACCAAATTTTAAAATAACATTCCAAGATAAAAATCCCAATAAAGGATTGGTTAAGGGATAATTTAACTTATATACTTCAATAAGTTGGTCTTGTTCAATAATTGTGCCAATTATACTTGAACCTGCAATAATTAAAAGAATAATTATAGCGAAACGAAGATCTGCTAAGATTTTAAAAATAATTTGTTTCATTTAACTATTTAATCATTATAGATACTTTTTGAAGAAGCTAATCGAATCCTCCCTGACGAAGCCCAATTTTGTAATTTTAACATTTGATTTGTTTCTAACTGAGCTAATGGAATTAATTCTTTTAATGCTTTACATATATCATCGGTTGTAAATTCCCGTTTTTCATAAAAAGCTTCATACATTCCATCAATGATACTTTGTCGAATTTCAGCACCTGAAAAAGATTCAGACAAATGAGCTAATTTAAAATAATCAAATGATTCCCAAGTCTTTGGACGAAATTCTTGAAGATGAATTTTGAAAATTTCTTCCCGATCTTGCTTTTTTGGTAAATCTAAAAAAAAAATTTCATCAAAGCGACCTTTTCGAATGATTTCTAATGGTAACAATTCAACATTATTAGCAGTTGCAACAACAAAAACTGGTTGTGTTTTTTCTGATAACCAACTAATAAATGTAGCTAACATTCGATTACTAGTTCCACTATCCCCTTTAGTGTCTAAATTACTAAATGCTTTATCAATTTCGTCGATCCATAAAATACAAGGCGATAATGTCTCTGCAACTTGAATCATCTGCCTTAAACGTGATTCTGATTCACCGACTATACCACCAAATAATTTTCCAACATCTAATTTCAGTAAAGGTAATTGCCATTCTGTAGCAATAGCTTTAGCAGTCAAGGATTTTCCTGTTCCTTGAATTCCAATCAATAATAAACCTCTCGGAGTAGGTAAACCATAATTCAAAGCTTGAATACTAAAAGCTATCTTTCGTTTTTTTAGCCAATCTTTTAAATTATCAACCCCTCCAATTTTTTGAATACTCTCATTAGTTGACCAATATTCCAAAATTTCAGTTTGTCGAATTATTTGTTTTTTTTCAGTCAATAAAATTGAAATACTACTTTCATCAATTGTTTTATATGTAACAATTATTTTTGATAAAACTCGTCTAATGCGTTCCAATGATAATCCTTGACATGCTCTTGTTAAATTTTCTAAGAGTTGTGGTGTAATTGCGAGATTTAAAGAATTTATTAAGCGTGTTAATTCTTGATTAATCTCATGTTCGGTAGGTAATTGAAAAGACAGAACGGTGATTAAATCTTGAAGTTCTTTGGGAATATTTATTTCGGAGCCGATAATAATTATCGTTTTGGGTTGTAATTTTAAAACTCGACTAATATTTTTTAATTTTCTAGAAATTGAAACATCTGTTAAAAAGCGATTAAAATCTTTTAAGATAAAAAGAGCCGGAGTCTCACAGGTTAATCGTTCAATCAATTCAAGTGCTTGCAATGGATTACGCTGAGCAAATCCTTGATTATTTGGATTATTAGTATAACCATCAATAAAATCCCAAGTATAAATACTTCTATTTAAATTATTTTTAATATTTTTTCTAATAACATATTCTACACGATCTTCTTCAATAGTATTAATATAAATAATTGGATAACGAGCTTTTAGTAAAAGGGTTAATTCATCGTTGAATTTCATAGAATTATTAATTTGTAAGATTACGTTATTAAATTAATAGAATATTAATTTAATAATAATTAACTAATGTTGAATAATCATCATTATATTTTAATTCCTAAGCACTCTCTAACATTTTAACCAGCATATCTTACGAAATAGGGTCAACGTTAACATTCGCATGTGAAATAATAACTTAATAGACCCTCCCATCGCAATTTCTTTAAGAAATCATCTAAAATCTTACTATCAAAAGCACTCATACATCAACCTCATACACTATTCAATTTTAATAGCGCGAATTTAATTGATATCCATAGCATCACTTAATGCGTTACCAGAACTTATTAACATGTAATAACATAACGTTATATTTGACAGAGTGGTTAATATTAGATAGCAAACATAAATCAGTTACTTTAAAGAAGATAGATTTAACCACTTCAACAGATTTAGTTGAGTTAGATAGTTCTTTACCATCATTCATCAGTGCTAGAACAGTACCACTAACAGGTACATTTTGTGCTGCATCCATCATTAAATCAACAAGAAACTTACGTCTAAATATTTAAGTTCCTGTTACAATTAATGGTATTAATGTAACCACTTTGGAATTATCAACTAATAAAAACACAATAAGGATGCCAATTATAATGGCAATCAGTGTTTTTAGCATAAATCCTAGTTTAGCGTTAATAAAAGAATAATTTAGATTTTAAAATAATTAGTCATGTGAAGCATAACTTTCATTGTTGGTGGCTCAGGTCGAATTTGAACCCAACAACAATTCCAAGTTAAAAAGTTAGGCTATTCAGCTTTAACTAATGTTGAATAGTTAATTTATAACGTCCTTTTTTTCGACGGTTTTTAAGAATTTTGCGCCCTTGTGGATTTGACATTCGACTTCGAAAACCTGATATTTTTAAAATCGAACGACGTGTTTTATTGGATAATGTTCGTTTTGTCATATTTAATTTATCAATATTGTAATTTAATAATAAGAGAAATGATAATCAAAATAGATTATTTATAACATTGAGGAACGAAGAAGATCATAAATAACTAAATGACGTGTTGTTTGACTTCGATTTTGGAACAATTCATAAGCATCATCTTTATATTCAAATAATGGATTTCTTTGTCCATAACCTCTCCAACCTACAGCATCACGCAATAATGACATTTTTTGAAGATGTTCTTTCCAAGCGTTGTCACTATAAATTAAAATTAGTGTTCGTTCTAAACTTCGAATAATACCTGGTTGACGAATTTCTAATTCTAATGCTTTCATTTCATAACTTAACCAAAATTCTTGAAATAAATATATCTGTAATTCAAGTCGATCATAATTTTCAAATTTGATATTAAATTTAGTGATTAAATTTAACATTAAATTTGTTCCAAATAAATTTTCAAGTATAAGGCCAATTTGGTTTAGATTTAAATTTTTTTCTTCTAACTCTTCGACAATTTCAGAAATTATTTGTTCTCCATAAGCTAAAATTTTCTCTCGAACGGATTCACTTTCTAAAATTTTACGACGTTCATAATAAACAACATTACGTTGTTTGTTTAAAATATCATCATAATCAAATAAATATTTACGGCCATCATAATCAGCTTCTTCAACTCGTTTTTGAGCTGAATCTAAACTTTTAGTTAACAATTCAGATTCTAAAGGTGAATCATCTAACAATTGATTCTGCATAAAGTTTTGAATTTTTGGCCCACCAAATAGACGTAATAATTTATCATCGAGACTTAAGAAAAATCTTGAAAGTCCTGGATCACCTTGACGTCCCGCCCTTCCTCTTAATTGATTATCAATTCTGCGTGAATCATTTCTTTCTGTACCAATAATATATAAGCCACCTAAATTTTTGACAATTATATTATCTACTTTTTGAATTTTTTTTTCAAAACCTAATGCTTGATTAACTAAAAATTTTATTGAACATTCATAAGTAGTTTTAGGAATTTTTAGTTGATCATTATCATTTAAAATTGTTAAAACCTGTGTATCTGATAATTGTAAAAAATTAAAATCATTGACTAATGAATCTAATACACTTAATGATTTTTGTGAAACAATAAATTTAAAACTATTTATAGGAAATAAAAAATTTCTTCCTCGGCGTTGAGTTTGATTTTTAAAAAACACTAAAAGGTTATAAAATTGCTTTCGAACTTTAAAGTTAACATTTCCACCAAGAATAATATCTGTTCCTCGTCCTGCCATATTTGTAGCGATAGTAATACTTCCTTGTTTACCTGCTTGAGCTACAATTTCCGATTCTTTTCGAACATTTTCTGGTTTTGCATTTAAAAGTTGATATGATAATTCATATTCTTTGAGTAATTGAGCTAACATCTCTGATTTTTCAACTGTTGTTGTACCAATAAGAATCGGTTGTCCAATTAAAGCGGTTATTTTACATTCTGATGCAATTGCATTCCATTTCGAAAATTGATCTTTATAAATAAGATCAGGTAAATCTTTTCGTCTATTTGGACGAGCTGTTGGTATTTCCTCGACAGTTAAATTATAAATTTTTTCAAACTCTAGTTCTGCTGTTTTGGCAGTACCAGTCATACCTGATAATTTAGGATATAACAAGAAAAAATTTTGGTATGTAATAGAAGCTACTGTTTCACTGTTTTCACGAATGGGTACTCCTTCTTTTGCTTCAATAGCTTGATGTAATCCATCACTCCATCTTCGATCGGGCATAATTCGTCCAGTAAATTCATCTACAATAATTACTTGATTATTTTGGACGATATAATGAATGTTTAAGAAAAACAATGTGTTTGCTTTAATTGCGTTAATAATATATGGTATCCATGGATCATTGGGATTAAATAAATCCTTAATTCCTAAAAGTTTTTCAATTTGTATTGTACCTTGTTCAGTTAAGATAACATTTTTATTTTTCTCATCCACTTTAAAATGAATATTTACTTCTAAATATTCGGTTATTTCCGCTGCTAAGATATATTTGTCAATTGATGTCTTAACTGAACTTGATAAAATTAAAGGTGTTTGAGCTTCATCAATTAAAATTGAATCAACCTCATCCACAATACAATAATTAAAAGGTCTTAATACAACATCTTTTAAGTTTAAGGCCATATTGTCACGAAGATAATCAAATCCAAGTTCATTATTGGTAACATATGTTATATCAGCATCATAATTTTTTTGACGTTCTTGGGTTGACATATTTTCCTGAATTAAACCAGTATCTAGTCCTAGAAACCTATAAATTTGTCCCATAGAAACTTGATCTCGATTTGCCAGATAATCATTAACAGTAACTATGTGAAGACCTTTTTCTGTTAATGCATTAAGATAAGCAGGTGCTGTCGCAACTAATGTTTTACCTTCACCTGTCCGCATTTCAGCAATTTTCCCATAGTGAAGAGTTAATCCTCCAATCAATTGTACATCGAAATGTCGAAGGCCTAAGGTTCTTATACTAGCTTCTCTTATAAGAGCAAATGATTCAGATAAAATTGAGTCTAAATTTTGTTCAATTTGATATTTTTTTTTTAATTCAAATGTTTTTGCTCTTAATTCACTATCTGTTAATTTATTAAAATTAGTTTCTAATGAATTGATTTGACTAATCAAACTTTGATATTTTTTTGTTATAGAGTTTTGAGTAAAGGGATTTTTGAGCATTTTTAACTAACTAAAATAATAGTATATATTTTAATTTACTAATTAATAGATCAAATTTTTTTGTTAATTAATAATATTAATACGTTTATGTTTTGAATCTTGGTAATCAAATTTGACTGTCCCATTTACTAATGCAAATAAAGTAAAATCTTTACCACAGCCGACATTATGACCTGGTTTAAACTTCATTCCGCGTTGACGAACTAATATATTCCCTGCCTTTACAATTTGTCCACCAAATCTTTTAACGCCTAAACGTTTCGCATTTGAATCACGACCATTTTTTGTACTTCCCGCACCTTTTTTATGAGCCATAGTTTTTCAATCCTTATTCTTAATTCTTTAATTAATAGTTATTTTTTCAATTAAAACTCGTGTTAATTCTTGACGATGTCCTTGTTTTTTGCGTGTTTTTTTCTTTGGTCGCATTTTATAAACAATTGTTTTGCGACCTCTCAAATGTTCTAAAACTTTTCCTTGAACTTTTACAGTATCTAAATAAGGCTTTCCTATTAAAAGTTCCCCTTCATTATTAACCAATAATACTCGATTTAAAATAACTTCTTTACCTAAAGTAGTTGGAATACGATTCAGATCATAATATTTACCTGTTTCAATCCAAAATTGTCTGCCACTAACTTCAACAATTGCATATTTCATAGATTAAAATCATCTTATATTTACACAATTCAATAATACTAAATATTTTTTTAGAAAGTCAAATTTTTTAGAACCTGTTAAACTTTTAGAATTTTTGTTGTATTTTTTAAGGCCCATAACTCATTATAAAAAAATTCAAAAGCTTTTGAACGATAACAATCGGGATTTGTAATTATTGATAGTATTCGAGTAATTTTAATATTTTCTATATTAATAATTTCAATCGTTTCTAATTCAATTTCTTTTTCAATTGCCGATGATGAAACAAATGCAGCACCAAGTCCTAAACTTACTGCTGTTTTGATTGCTTCTATTGAGTTTAATTGCATAATAATATTAAATTGTTTAGTTTCAATATTATTTTGAATTAAAATATTATCAATAAATTTTCGAATTGTTGAATTTGGATTTAACGCTATAAAATTTAAATGATATAAATCATCTTTGTTAATCACTTTTTGATTATTTGTCGCGAAGGGATGAGATTTGGAAATAATTAAACTCAATTCATCTTCTACAAAACTTTCAATTTCTAGTTTTTTTTTTAAACTTTCCGGAACATCTCCCCCTACTACTGCAATATCTATATCACGATCAACAACATTCTTAGCAATTATTCGAGTGGAGTCCACTTGAACTTTTAAGTTTATTTGAGGATAATTTTGAGCAAACAAAGCTAAAACTCGAGGCATTAAATAAGTTCCGATAGTCTGACTCGCGCCAACTGTTAAATTTCCTCGGTCACCATTTTGTAAATCATTTAAAGCTCTACAACTTTCTTCACATAATGCTAAAATCCTTTCTGCATACTGAAGTAATAATTGCCCTGCCTCCGTTAAAGATATTTTATTTTTATCTCTGTTAATCAATAAAATACCAACACGATTTTCCAATATTTTTAATTGTTTACTTAACGATGGTTGGGATATAAATAAAATTTCAGCTGCTCGAGTAAAACTTGTTTCAGAAGCAACAGCTTTTATTATTCTTAATTGTTGTAATGTAAATGGAAGAGTCATTTTTATATGGTCAAATATTAAAAATTAATCAAAACAAATAATAAATAATTATTTAGATGTCAAGAATTTATATTTATGTTACTGCGGATGGAGAGACTTGAACTCTCACAACAAAAGTTACTAGGACCTAAATCTAGCGCGTCTACCAATTTCGCCACATCCGCAAAGTTTTTGACCGAAAAAGAAAGAAAAATTTTTAAAAGAATTAGTTTTCTTCTTCAGTTAAAGTATAAATAAAGCTAGTTGTTTGACCTCGTAAAACTGACTTAGCTAAAGATAAAGCTTTTTGTGATGCTTTATCAGCTTTTTTCTTCCAAACTGCTTTACGAGAATTCTTTTTTGATTTTGAAGTCCGTTTTTTAGGTACTGCCATAATTCTATTTTTTCAAGTTTTTAAAGTAGTATACGTAAAAGTCTTTAAAAAATCAAATATTTTATTAAATTTTGAAAAAGTTAAATACTAAAAAAAAAGGCAAATTAAAGAAGTCGACATAAATTTTGAATTGACTCTACTATTTTATAAGCAGAGATATTATTAGATGATTAATATTCAATAATCTCCCTACTTATAAAACGAATCAAAATTAAAATTTTTTCCTGATTAAAAATTAGCGAGAAAGACGTTGAATTTGTTGCAGTGCTAAACGCCCAATGTTATATAAAGCCCAAAATGCTGCAATTCCGACAGGAGCTAAAATTACAAGTAAACGAGTATCCATAAATGATAATCCTTAAAAAATTTTATATTAGTGAAATCATATTGATAACTAGTATTGTATCAATCTACTATTTAGTATAATTGAATAATCACTAATAATTACTTTAAAAAGTAATTATTAATGATTGTTAATTATTTTTATTCCAACGTTCTAAAATAAGCGTATTTGAACCATCATGATTTTGTTGATATTTAATGGGTTCGAAACCCAATTTTTTACTTTCACCAATGATAACTTCTCCAGCGTATTGTTGAGCAATTTTATCAATAAAAAGCTCTACAGGATATTGTTGGTTCCAATAACTCATATCTACAACTAATGTATATTCTTCTTGATTCCAACAAAATCTAATATCATGACCATTTGATTGTGGGATACGTAAATCAGTTTGATAAGTTGTTATATTGTCGTTAATTAATAAATTTTTTTGCTTTTGATGTTCTATTTGTAATTTATTTAAAGCCTGTTCTAAATAAAATAAATTTTGAAAACGAGTTTTCATAGTAGTGAAATGTGACATAATTTTTACCTAAAAATAAATCTATCTTATACTTAATTATAATTAATTATTTGTATTTAATACGTCTATATTTAGTATTAAAACTGAGAACGGTTTGAATATTAATATCCGATAATAAAAAGTATTTTAAATTATTATCATAAAAGATTAATATTCAAATTTTTATATAAAGAGACTGATTTATGCAGTTAAAATTTTAGCTTTCTTTAATAATGCTTTAACTGTATCTGTTGGTTTTACACCATTTTCTAACCATTTAATAATTTTTTCTGACTCAAAAGACAACTCTTTTGTTATTGGGTTGTAATATCCAACCTCATCAATAGCTCGGCCATCCCTACGATTACGAGTCTCCATGATAACTAAACGATATGACGGTTGTCGTTTTCTACCCATCTTTTTTAATCTAAGTTTTAACATAAATAATATTAATAATTATTTTAATCTAATCTAAAATTTTGTCTATTTTATCTAACGTCTAGAATAATATTCAATTACAAGTAATTCATTTAAATCTAAAAGAAGATCCTCTCGATTACAATAGTTTGTAATTTTAGCTTCTAATTTTGTTTTATCAAAGTTTAAATGACTTGGTAATTCATACAATTTGATAGTTTCTAAATTTTTTTGAATTAAATTCCTTGAACTTTGTTTTTGTTTAACCCCAATAATATCATTTAATCGACATTGAAAACTTGGAATATCAACCACCTTACCATTTACAGTAATATGACCATGATTTACTAATTGACGGGCATTTGCGATTGTTGAAGCAAATCCTAATGTAAAACAAAGTGTATCTAATCGCATTTCAAGTAATTGTAAGAGGATTAAACCTGTTACACCTTGACGTCGTCTTGCTTCTTTAATATAACTATATAACTGATTTTCAGTTAATCCATAATTAAATTTTAATTTTTGTTTTTCTTCTAACCGTAGCCCATATTCTGTAATTTTCTTAGTACTGTCTCCATTATTTTTTCCATGTTGCCCTGGTCTATCAACTTTTTTTGACTTTTTTTGTGTTAGACCTGGTAAATTTCCTAATCTTCTTGTAATTCGTAATTTTGGTCCACGATAACGTGACATAAAAATATTTTTAAAGTTGTTTTCTTCATTTTTCTTAAATTAGAATTCTAAATAATTTTTGTAGGGCGAGTGACCGGACTTGAACCGGCGAATGGTGGAACCACAATCCACTGCCTTAACCACTTGGCTACACCCGCCAAAAACTAATAATCATTTACAATGGTATTTTATCAGCTTATAGTAAGTTAAGTCTACTATGTTTAAAATATTTTTTTGGCAATAAAAGATGAAAATTTTTCGTTTAAATGGACAGTTCTATACAACTTCTGATCACTTTACACTCTTTGATTTAATTACCTATTTTAGTTATGATTCATCAGTCCTTGTTGTTGAATATAATAAATTTATTTGTCCAAAATCGAAATGGACCCAAATGTTTATTAGTAACAACGACAATATTGAAATCATCAGTATTGTAGGTGGTGGATAATTCTATAAAAAGTTATAGAATTATCCAATAAATCAATTAAGCTATGAACGAATAATAATTTTAAATTCTTCTATTAAAATAAGTTTTATCGTTTCAATAATTCTTTCAATTTCTTTATTCATTAATGTTTTTTCATTTGATTGAAATATTAATTGGATACATAAACTTGTCATTGTTTTCGGAATTGATTTTCCTCGATATTCATCTAATAATTCAATAGAAGTTAAGAATTTTGGTGCAATTAAAAAAATTGTATTTTTAATTTTTTCAAACGTAATATTTTGTGAAATAATGAACGATAAATCTTTAACAATTTTTGGATATAAACTATAATTCTTATACAATGGTAATTTTTTGTATTTAAACTCATCTTTTAATAATTCGAGATTAAATTCAAACAAATACAATTGTGATGAAATATTTAATTGATTTGCTAAAATTGGATTAATTTGACCAAAAACTCCCAATGCTAATCCGGGAGCTAAATATAATTTACTAGTTCGATAAGGATGAAGAATCTTTTTATAAATTTTTGGCAATCCTATTTTCCAATAAACGAATAAATTTAATTTATTAAACACATTTTCTAATTTTCCTTTAGCTTCGAACCAAGATAAAATATTGGAAGGAGTAGCCCATTCCTCTTTTGTTTTGACTGCCCCAAAAATTCCTCCGACTTGTTCCATTTCGATTGGAACTGAGTTTTTAGAGTCAAAAAATACGTGACCATATTCAAATGCTTCCAAATTAGAACTAGCTTGATTTACATTTTCATTAATGGTTTGTATTAAATTAGGTAGCAATGTTGATCTTAATATTGAACAATCTTGTGATAAAGGATTAACAATTCGAACACTCGCTTTATTCGATTCATTTATCAATGAATAATGCATTACTTCATTAAAACCTTCACTTAAAAAACATGAAGTGATTTTTTTACGAATTTGATAACTAAAATCTTCGAGTCCGACTTTAGAAATTTCAGGTAAAACGGTGATAAAATTATTAAAACCATATAATCGACCAATCTCTTCAATCAAATCAATCTCACGAGTAATATCGTCACACCTTTCTAGTGGAATTTTTACGAACCAAATTAAATTAGGTTGATCAAAATTAAATGTAAAATTTAAACGATTTAGATAATTTGAAATGTCAATCGGTTCTAATTTACTGATTTCATTTTTTTTTAAATTAATTACCGGACCTAAAACTTCACCCAACCTATTATATTCCAAAGAAATAATAGGTTGTTCAATTTCTTTATAGTGTGTGGCTGTATGAATTGTAATAGATATTTTATTATTTGAGCTTTTTAATAAATACAATAATCTGCATAAAGAATCTATTAAATAACTTGGATTTACACCTTTTTCATAACGAGAGGAACGATCAGTTCGTAATCCAAGCATACGGGAAGTCTGTCTAATTTTTTTCGAATTAAATATTGAACCTTCAATTAATAATGATTTAGTATCATTCGTATATTGAAAATTTTTGTTAACTAGAATACCTGCAATACTTAATATTTCATCATTAGCTTTAAGAACTAAAATATCCGAATTGATAGAATATTCTGAATTATTTGCTCCTTGGAATGGTTCAGAAAAATTTTCTGATTTTAAACTTAACGTGAAATCACAATTATTTAAAATTGATCTAATTTTATCTAAATCATAGAATTCAAAAGGATAACCAGTTTCGAGAAAAATATAATTTTGGAAATCCAATAAATTATTAAAAGTTTCAATTCCAGCTCTTAGTAATTTTTGTTGTAACCATTTAGGGGAATTTAAATGTGTAAGATTTTCTATTTCAATTGTAAGAAAAATTGAATCTTTTTTTTTTTTTTTATCAAAAATATTAATTTTTGAAAGTGAATTTTTAATTAATTTTTCAGGCTCGAAAACATCAGTTGTATATTTAGAAACTTTATAAGGTTTATCTAATAAGGCTGCAACTTCTTTGCCGATTCCTTTTAATGATAAACTATCTGATCGGTTTGCCGTGGATGTCACATCAATAATTGTATCTTTTTTATTATCAATTATGAATTCAAAACTATCTTCAACTTCAAAACCTCCAAGTGTAAGTTTTTCGACTAGATAGTCAAAATTAAGTGTTTTCAAATCTATTAATTCATTCAACCATTCTACTGAGATACGCATTTTTCAATTATTCGAAAAGTTTATAATTAATTTGCTTTGGTAAAAAATAAACCATTTTCTTCTCCATAACGTTCCATAAATCTCATAAAACGATCCCATGTTTCAGGACTCTTCATAATATAAATTGCTTCAATAGCTTCCGGTTTTCCATTAACAAAGCGAGCATTTACATCTCGAGTCTCTAATGTTCCTTCTTCATCAATTAAATACATTCCAGTAATTTCACCATCTTTGGCAGTACTTTTATCTAATATATTTGGATTTTTAAATCTAAATGTTGCAGTACCTGTACTTCCATCTCGTGAGCGAGTTAAGCGCACTTGAGGCAATACCTTTTCATCTAATCCTTTTATAAACTGGATTTTGGGTTTCATAAGCCTATCCTTTTTTTTAAACAATAATTTGCTGCTATAAATTAAATTCTAATTTAAAAAATATAATCTTAACTGGGGTGGCAGGATTCGAACCTACGAATGGTGGAGTCAAAGTCCACAGCCTTACCACTTGGCGACACCCCACAATAGCAATACAGAGTAAAGAACTAAGAAACATATTAAGTAAATTTAATAGTTCAATTATTGGGCAAGAAGGGATTCGAACCCCTGACACCGTAGTTCGTAGCCACGTGCTCTAGTCCACTGAGCTACAAGCCCAAACCGTATTACTTATAAGCATAATAATTGTAACTATTTGATTTAGTAAAGGTTTTAGAAAAAAAGTTTTAATTTAATATCGGAATTAAGTTGCAAAATATTTCAAAATTGGCATAATGTTATCTTATAAAGATTTAATTTGAAAACTTGTTTTTCAATACATTTTCTTAACCTATTTACAAAATTTAAATTATGGCAAAAAAAATTTTATATCAAGATAATGCTCGACGAGCTTTAGAACGTGGTATGGAAATCATGGTAGAAGCTGTTTCTGTAACATTAGGCCCAAAAGGTAGAAATGTAGTATTAGAAAAAGCTTATGGTTCACCTCAAATTGTAAATGATGGTGTAACAATTGCGAAAGAAATTAATTTAGAAGATCATATTGAAAATACTGGTGTTTCACTTATTCGTCAAGCCGCTTCAAAAACTAATGATGTAGCTGGTGACGGAACTACTACCGCAACTGTTTTAGCTTATGCGATGGTTAAAGAAGGATTAAAAAATGTAGCTGCGGGTGCAAATCCTATTTCAATAAAATTAGGAATGGAAAAAGCAACCCAATATCTAGTTAATCAAATTAATGAGTTTGCTCAACCGGTTGAAGATATAGAATCGATTAAACAAGTAGCTGCGATTTCTGCAGGCAATGATGATGTAATTGGGTCATTAATTGCAGATGCATTATCAAAAGTTGGTAAAGATGGAGTTATTTCTTTAGAAGAAGGAAAAGGGATTACTACGGAATTAGAAATTACAGAAGGAATGAAAGTAGAGAAAGGTTTTATATCGCCTTATTTTATTACTAATACCGAAAAAATGGAAGTTCAATATGAAAATCCTTTAATTTTGTTAACAGATAAACGAATTACATTAGTCCAACAGGATTTATTACCAATTTTAGAGCAATTAACTAGAATAAAACGTCCATTACTTATTATTGCCGAAGATGTTGAAAAGGAAGCTTTAGCCACTTTAATTTTAAATAAACTACGTGGTATTGTTAATGTTGTCGCGATTCGAGCACCAGGATTTGGAGAATTACGGAAATTGATGTTACAAGATATTGCTGTATTAACGGGTGGAACTGTAATTACTCAAGATGCAGGGTTAAGTTTAGATAATATTCAATTAGAATTATTAGGAAAAGCGCGGCGCGTAATAGTAACTAAAGATACAACTACAATTGTTGCTGAAGGAACAGAAAATGAAATTAAAATTCGTTGTGAACAATTACGCAAACAAATTAATTCAGCTGATACAGATTATGAAAAAGAGAAATTACAAGATAGAATTGCTAAACTTTCAGGTGGAATTGCCGTTATTAAAGTCGGTGCAGTGACTGAAACTGAAATGAAAGATAAAAAATTAAGATTAGAAGATGCAATAAATGCGACAAGAGCAGCAGTAGAAGAAGGTATTGTTCCAGGTGGCGGTGCGACATTAGCTCATCTTTCTGAAAATCTTATTACGTGGGCAAAAGCAAATTTAAACGAAGATGAATTAGTTGGTGCGCTAATTATTGGAAGAGCAATTATAGCTCCATTAAAGCGAATTGCAGAAAATGCTGGTATTAATGGTCCAATTATTGTCGAAGAAGTACAACAACAAGATTTTGAAGTTGGTTATAATGCAGCAAAAAATATTTTTACAAATATGTATGAGAGTGGAATTGTTGATCCAGCTAAAGTGACACGGTCGGCCTTACAAAATGCAACCTCAATTGCGAGTATGATTTTAACAACAGAGTGTATTATTGTTGATCAAGAAAACTAAATGGATAAGATTTTCAAAATTTTTCCAAGACATTCCAAATTAAAAAAGTTTTTTGAAGTTAGATAACATTTAATGTTATCTAACTTCAAAAAACTTTTTTAATTTGGAATGTCTTTATCAATAAGTGACTGTGCATCCAACATTTCTTTCATTGCTGCTTTCAATTCTTCAATCTTAGGTGTTAATACAGCAAAATTTTCAGAGTTAATATTCTCTCGAATATTTTCAATTAAATCTTTAACTGTAGCCTGTTTTTCTTCTGGTATACTACCTTTAAATAAACGTAATTCTTTATCAGCCTCATAGCATAACGCTTCTGCACTATTTTTTAAATCAACATTTTTTCGTTTTTCTTGATCAGTTGCAGCAAATTTTTCAGCTGATTGAATCATTTCTTGAATTTCTTTTTCATTTAAAGTTGATGCGCCTTGAATTGTAACAGATTGTTCAACACCAGTTCCAAGTTCTTTGGCTTTTACTGAAAGAATACCATCAACATCGATATCAAATGTAACTTCTATTTGTGGAATGCCTCTTTCTGCTTTCGGAATTCCATCTAAGCGGAAATTTCCTAAACTCTTATTGTCTGCAACGAGTTCACGTTCACCTTGTAAAATATGAATTTCTACGTTGGTTTGATTATCAACTGCCGTTGAAAACATTTCTGATTTTTTAGTTGGAATAGTAGTATTTCGAGCAATAATTTTTGTCATAACACCACCTAAAGTTTCAACCCCTAATGATAATGGTGTTACATCTAATAATAAAACATCTTTAATTTCACCGGCTAAAATTCCAGCTTGAATTGCTGCTCCGATAGCTACCACTTCATCAGGATTAACATTTTGATTTGGCTCTTTACCAGTTATTGATTTTACTAAATTCTGAATTGCTGGAATTCGAGTTGAACCCCCCACTAATACTACTTCATCTATTTTAGTTTTATCTAAACGAGCATCACTTAGTGCTTTTTCAACTGGAATTCGACAACGTTCAATTAATTGACTACATAATTTTTCAAACAATTCTCTTGTTAATTCGGTTTCAATATGTTTAGGTCCAGTTTTGTCTGCAGTAATAAAAGGTAAATGAATCGTCGTCTTATCAACTGTTGATAATTCCATTTTTGCTTTTTCAGCTGCTTCGGTTAATCTTTGTAAAGCTTGAATATCTTTTGATAAATCAATTCCTTCTTTTGTTTGGAATTGTTTTAATAACCAATCAACTAAAACTTTATCAAAATCGTCTCCTCCTAAATGTGTATCACCTGCAGTTGATAAAACTTCAAAAATACCGTCACCCACCTCTAAGATTGAAACATCGAACGTTCCACCTCCTAAATCAAAAACTAAAATTGTTTCATTTTGTTTTTGGTCTAATCCATATGCTAAAGATGCGGCAGTCGGCTCATTAATAATTCTTAAAACTTCAATTCCTGCAATTTTTCCAGCATCAATTGTTGCTTGACGTTGCGAATCATTAAAATAAGCTGGAACAGTAATAACAGCTTGTGTTACTTCTTGTCCTAAATAATTACTCGCATCATTAATCAATTTCCTTAATACTTGGGCCGAAATTTCTTCCGGACTAAAATCTTTGTTTAAAGAACTGCATTTAATTTTAATATTACCGTTCTGATCTTTAGTCACTTTATATGGTAATTTTTTAGCTTCTTCTGAAACTTCAGATTCTTTCGAACCAATAAATCTTTTAACTGAGAAGAAAGTATTTTCTGGATTAATTACTGCTTGTCGTTTAGCAATTTGACCAACTAATAACTCTTGTTTTTTTGTATATGCTACAATAGATGGTGTTGTTCTTAATCCTTCAGCATTTAAAATTACTGTTGGTTTTCCACCTTCGATAGCTGCAACTACTGAATTTGTAGTTCCTAAATCAATTCCTACAACTTTTCCCATTATATTTTCCTCATTACATTTTTTTAATTACTTTTTTAATTACTTATTAAAAAAGTCATATTTCTTCAGGACATTCTAAATTCTAAAACTGCTTTTTATAAGCCTCATTGGGTACAGCCCGCCCCAAACAATTAGACATTTATATATCGCTTCAGCTTCTCTAAATTTCCTAATGTTTCCAACTTGAGTGATATCAAACGTGGCAGCTCATAATTTATTGCTAATTTACTCTATACTAATTGATAAACCTCCTTCAAGATCCGGAACTTTAATAATGTCTTTCCCTTCATCAATAAAGTATAATCCGTGCTCATCACTCCTTTTAATATAAATTTTATTTAATAAATAAACATGAATTTAGTTAATTGGTGATTACTTAGTCATCTGAAAGATAACTGCTTGTGCTGACGATCTTAAAATAATTTTAAAAGAAAATTCATTAACCTATCAAAGCAAATTACATCTTTAATAGGTGGCTTAGGTCAGATCTGAATCAACAACGCTCGAGCCAAGAATAGGAAATCGGATTCTGGCTCCTCAGCCAATTGTTTGCTAAAATATACTAATTTTTAACTCTTACTGAAGTCTTCTATTCTACGTAATAATAGTTTATAAAGTTGTAATTGTATGATATATAGACAAATATTTTTAATTTATTTAAATTATTTAAAGTAATAAACTAATTTAAATCTGTTTATTTATGTTCAATAGTAAGAAAAAAAAAATTACTAAACAGTTGATCGCATGTATCAATGTTAATATATCTTAAGTGGAGAAATATTGTGTCTTTAGGTCTATTAGGCAATAAAATTGGAATGACCCAAATTTTCGATGAATTAGGTAATATAGTTCCTGTTACAGTTCTAAAAGTGGGTCCTTGTGTAATTACTCAAGTTAAAACGATTTTACAAGATGGATATAACGCAATTCAAATAGGTTATGGTAGTGTATCTACAAAATCTTTAACTCAGCCTGAATTGGGACATTTGCAAAAATCAAATATTCAACCTTTAAAATATCTTAAAGAATTTCGTGTTACTAATCCCGAAAATTTTGAAGTTGGTCAATTAATTAATGTCGAATCTTTTGAAGCAGGCCAGTTTATTGATATAACAGGTAAAAGCTCAGGAAAAGGGTTTTCGGGACTTCAAAAACGCTATAATTTTAGTCGAGGTCCGATGACACATGGTTCTAAAAACCACCGAGCACCAGGTTCAATTGGGATGGGTACTACTCCTGGTCGTGTTTTACCTGGAAAAAAAATGGCAGGACAATTAGGAAATAAAACTTCAAATATTAAAAAGTTAAAAATTATACAAGTAAATGTAAATGAAAATATTTTAGTTGTAAAAGGTTCAGTTCCAGGAAAACCGGGAAATTTATTAAGTATTAACCCTTCTAACTAAATTCATTGGCATGGTCAACATAAGAAATAGAGTGAAATAAATTATGAGTGTTAAAAAATTTGTTACCTATAATGTGCTAAACACAGATGGACAAGTGTTAAATTCGGAACACAACTTCGAACTTAAGATTATTGAAAAATCTGCAAACTATTTAATTCATAAAGATATTTCAAGACATCAAATCCATAAGAAACAAGGGAATGCTTCGACAAAAGTAAGAAGTGAAGTTCGTGGTGGTGGCCGTAAACCTTGGCGTCAAAAAGGAACTGGTCGAGCACGTGCAGGTTCTAATCGTTCACCTTTATGGAAAGGTGGTGGGGTTATTTTCGGTCCTAAACCAAGAATAACAAAAATTAAATTAAACCAGAAAGAGCGAAAATTAGCTCTTCAAACCTTACTTTATAACAAACGCAACAATATTTCGGTTATTGATAATCTTGAAAAAATTATAGAAATACCAAAAACACGTATATTTTGTAATATTTGTAAAAATTGTGGATTATCAATAGATAAAAAATTATTAATTGTTGTTTCTAAGAAAACAAAAGAATTAAAGTTGGCAACGCAAAATCTTAAAAATGTAGAATTAATTTTAGCTTCAAACTTAAATACATTTAGTTTATTAAAAGCTGAACAAATTTTACTAACACCAGCGGCAATCACTGATATAAAGGAGATTTATTGTGATTAAGCCATTATTTAATCCGAGTAGTAATGATATTGTTAAATATCCTATTATTACTGATAAAGCTACTCGCCTGTTAGAAAATAATCAATATAGTTTTATTGTAAATTTGAAATCAGATAAAAGCACAATTAAATCAGCAATTGAAGATTTATTCAATGTAACGGTGATAAAAATTAATACGTGTCATCTACCAAGAAAGAAAAAACGAATCGGGAAATATATTGGCTGGAAGTCTGAGTATAAAAAAGCTATTGTAACCTTATCAGAAGGTGATACAATAAACTTATTTACAGAAAGTTAACTAATATCATTATTAATCAAGTTTATGAGTATTCGTCTTTATAAATCATATACACCAGGTACAAGGAATCGTGCTCTTTCTGCTTTTACAGAAATTACAAAAAGTAAACCAGAAAAAACATTAATTCGCAAAAATCATCGAAATAAAGGACGAAATAATCGAGGTATTATCACAATTCGTCATCGCGGTGGTGGACATAAACGAAAATATAGATTAATTGATTTTCGTAGAAATAAACATAATATAGAAGGAACTGTTGCAGCAATCGAGTATGATCCAAATCGTAATGCACGTATAGCTTTAATTTATTATAAAGATGGAGAAAAAAGGTATATTTTACATCCAAATAATTTAAATGTAGGTGATAATATTATTTCTGGATCAGATGTTCCACTTACAATTGGAAATACCTTACCATTAAGTCAAATTCCATTAGGAACTTCAGTTCATAATATTGAATTGATTGCAAATCTAGGTGGACAAATTGTTAGGGCTGCTGGTACATCAGCTAAAATTTTAGCAAAAGAAAGGGATTATGTTACTTTACGTTTACCATCAAAAGAAATTAGGTTAGTTCGAAAAGAATGTTTTGCAACTATTGGTGAAATTAGTAATAATGATGCATTTTTAGTTCGAAGTGGAAAAGCGGGACGCACTCGTTGGCTAGGAAAACGTCCAACTGTCCGAGGTTCTGTAATGAACCCGTGTGATCATCCACATGGTGGGGGTGAAGGAAGAGCTCCAATCGGTCGAACTCGACCATTAACTCCTTGGGGTAAATCGGCTTTAGGAATGAAAACAAGAAAAAAGAAAAAAGCTAGCTCAGCTTATATAATTCGTCGTCGTTCATAATTAATACGAATTATATTTTCTATATTTTATAAATATTACTAAATTTTTTTTACGATGGGAAGATCATTAAAAAAAGGACCTTTTGTAGCCTATCATTTATTAAAAAAAATTGATCAAATGAATCAAGCAGGAAAAAAAGATGTTATCAAAACATGGTCTAGAACTTCAACAATCTTACCAAATATGGTAGGCCATACAATTGCCGTTTATAATGGCAAACAACATGTACCTCTTTTTATTTCAGATCAATTAGTTGGACATAAATTAGGTGAATTTGTTAATACACGAACATTTAGATCGCATATTAAAGCAGATCGAAAAACAAAACGTTAAAATATGTCTATTACTACAGTTAAACATCCGAGATGCTTCGATATTCGAATCGCTCGTTCAAAACTTAACGATCAAGATAAACATATACTTGTAAATACTCAATATAATGGAAAATTATCTATTAATACTCAAGGTATATTAAAAAAAATTCAGCATCGTTCTTATTATCGAGCCATGAATTTTTTATCACTTATTCCAAATCAGATTGAACGTAATTTTCTAATTCAAACTTTGAATTCAGTCGGTGCTTGTTTACAAAATAATTATGATACAAACATTGTTAAAATTTGGGTTGAAAGTGTTTCTATTCAAAAACAAGTATCACCAAATTATTTAATAACTTTTTATCACAAGAATGTGAATATGAAAATTTCATATTTTATTCTAATTGAAGTTACTGTTGCAACTAAACTTATGACAGAAAATTAAGAATATGAAACAATTCAAACGGCCAATTCTGTTAATTAAATTGCCACGAAAATGTTCGATTTGAATAAGTGAAAATAGTTTAATTAAACAAAAGAAATAAATAATAATCTTTAATTTTTTGAAGTTAATTCGTTGAAGAAAAATTAAAAATTACGAAAAAAAAACTATGGAAAGTATTTTATGTCGAATAATCAATCAGTAAAAGCAGTTGCAAAATATATTCGAATGTCTCCACAAAAAGTTCGACGAGTTTTAAACCAAATTCGTGGCCGTTCATATCAAGAGGCATTGATGATATTAGAATTTTTACCATATAAGGCTAGTGGAGCTGTATGGCAAGTTGTACATTCTGCAGCCGCTAATGCAGCCAATAATTATGCTTTTGAAAAGAAAAAATTAATTATTACAGAGACGTATGCAGATGAAGGTCCAAAATTAAAACGAATTCGACCGCGTGCACAAGGTCGTGCATACAGAATTTCAAAACCAACATGTCATATTACTGTTGTCGTTAAAGCTATCTAATTCAAAATTAAATAAATTATATTTTAATTAAAAGGACAAAACGTGGGTCAAAAAACACATCCCTTAGGTTTTAGGTTAGGAATAACGCAAGACCACAAATCCGGTTGGTATGCAAAATTTAATCAATATTCAACATTATTACATGAAGATGATACAATTCGTAAATATTTAAACAAGTTAACAAAAACTGCTAGTATTTCAAATGTCATCATTCATAGAAATGGACTTGGAAATCAAATTCAATTAAAGATTGAAACTGGTAGACCAGGAGCATTAGTAGGTGATGCGGGTTTGGGTATTGAAAACTTATTAGTAAATCTTAAAAAATTATTGCCTGCTGACAGACAAATTACGGTTAATATTTTAGAAGTTGAAAAAGTTAATTTAAATGCTTCTCTTATTGCGGATTTAGTTGTAAAAAAACTTGAAGAACGAGTGGCATTTCGACGTGCAATTCGAGAAGCTATGCAAAGTGCTCAAGAAGATCTAGCAAGTGGAATTAAAATTCAAGTTTCAGGTCGACTAAATGGAGCCGAAATTGCTCGTAGTGAATGGCTAAGAGAAGGTAGAGTACCTCTTCAAACTTTACGTGCTGATATTGATTATGCCGCAAAAGAAGCCAATACTATATACGGAGTTTTAGGTGTTAAAGTTTGGTTATTTAAAAATGAAATCTTACCAAATTAAACCCGATTCAAGTATTTAGTGAATTTTTATTTTATTAAAGTAATTGATTATGTTAAGCCCAAAAAGAACAAAATATCGAAAATTTCATCGTGGTAGAATGCGTGGAACAGCTACACGCGGCAATGAAATTTCATTTGGTGAATATGGTTTACAAGCTTTAGAACCTTCATGGATTACATCTCGACAAATTGAGGCTGCACGAAGAACTATTACGCGTTATACAAAACGTGGTGCTTCACTATGGATTCGAATTTTTCCAGATAAAACGGTAACTGCCCGTGCTGCAGAATCACGTATGGGATCAGGTAAAGGGGCTGTAGATTATTGGGTAGCTGTAGTTAAACCTGGAACTATTTTATTTGAAATCAGTTCAGTACCAGAAGAAATTGCACGAGCAGCTTTCAATCTAGCTGCTTATAAATTACCGATAAAAACAAAATTTATTAGTCGAAACAATATTCAATAAATTATGGGGATATCAAAATTTAACGTTCTAACATCGCTTTCAAATAAAGAAATATTAGAAAAAATTATTGAAACAGAAAAAGAGTTATTTAGTTTAAGATTCAAAAAAGCAACACGACAATCTTTTAAACCTCATAAAATTAAAGAGACAAAGCGCCGTTTAGCTCAATTAAAGACTTTATTAACTTTCAGATTAAATTCATCAAAAAATAACAATTAAATAATCTAAATAGGTGATAAAAAATCATTATTAAGGAGTTTTTAATGCCAGTAAAACAAAAAATTGGTACTGTAATTAGCAATAAAATGCAAAAAACGATTGTAGTAAAGGTCGAGAATCGCTATCCTCATCCCATTTATTCAAAAATTATGACAAAAACGAAAAAATATCTAGTTCATGATGAAATGGATCAATGTAATATTGGCGATCAAGTTTTAGTTGAAGAATGTCGACCTTTAAGTCGACGAAAATGTTGGAAATTGACAAAAATTATTTCGAAATCATCGTTAGTTAGTTAAATTTAAACTTTTATGATCTATCCTCAAACCGTATTAACAGTAGCTGATAATACCGGAGCTCGAAAAATTATGTGCATTCGAGTATTAGGTGGAAATCGAAAATATGCTAAAATTGGTGACACAATTATTGGTGTCGTAAAAGAAGCGATACCAAATATGCCAGTTAAACAATCAGACATTGTCAGAGCAATTGTTGTTCGAACTTCGAAAACAATTAGACGTTCAGATGGTATGTATATTCGATTTGATGACAATGCTGCTGTAATTGTAAATTTAGATAATAATCCACGTGGAACACGCGTTTTTGGACCGGTTGCTCGTGAAATTCGAGATAAGAATTTTTCGAAAATTGTTTCATTAGCTCCGGAGGTGTTATAAATGAAAACAAAACAAAAAATGCATATCAAAGTTGGTGATAAAGTAACAGTTATAGCTGGTTCTAATAAGAATAAAGTAGGTGACGTTGTAAAATTATATCCTTATACTGGAAAAATTATAGTTAAAGGTATAAATTTAAAATTTAAACATATGAAACCTGTGAAAGAAAATGAAGTTGGTGAAATTCAACAAATCGAAGCTCCAATTCATCATTCAAATGTCAAACTAAATATAAACGAGTCATAATTCAATATGCGTAATTACCAAGCATTAGAAGAAATATCTGAAATAAATTGTTTACTTGACGATATAAAAAAAGAATATGAAGATGGTATTCGCCCTATTTTAAGGAAAAGCTATCCAAAAATGTTTTATAATCCACATAAGTTACCGAAACTTGAAAAGATCAAAATCAACCGTGGATTAGGATTAGCAGCACAAAATAGTAATATTTTAAAAAAGAGTATCGAAGAATTTACCCGAATTACTGGTCAAAAACCTGTAATTACTCGATCAAAAAAAGCAATTGCTGGATTTAAGATACGTGATAATATGGAGTTAGGTCTTAAAGTAACTTTACGTGGTGAAAAAATGTATGCATTTCTTAAAAAATTAATCTTCTTTACATTTTCACAAATTCGAGATTTCCGAGGTTTATCTGTTAGAAGTTTTGATAAAGCTGGAAATTATACTTTCGGACTAAAAGAACAATTAATTTTTCCAGAAATTGAATACGAAGATATTGATCAAGTTCAAGGATTTAATATTACTATTATTGTAGGATCTTCTAGCTCAAAAGCAAAAACTACAGCTGTTGAAAAAATATTAAATGGAATGATCCTATTTAATTTTTTACGTTTTCCATTAAATGATTCTGGGATTTATGACAAATATTCAACGATTTTTGACATAAATACAAGTTGGGAAAGAAAAAAACCACTTCGTAGAAAAAGATGGTCTCAAGATTAAAATTAAATAATATCTGATAGAATATTAAAAAAGGAGAAAAATTTGTGGTAAATGATACAATTTCGGACATGTTAACCCGAATTAGAAATGCAAACATGGTTAAACATCAAATTGTAGAAATCCCTGTTACAAAAAAATCTTTAGCAATTGCTTCAATCCTTAAAGAAGAAGGTTTTATTGAAGATTTTGACATTTATACAGAAAAGGCCCGTCAAAATTTATTGATTTCATTGAAATATAAAGGTAAAAATCGTGAACCAGTAATCACGAAAATTCAGCGAGTAAGTAGACCAGGTTTAAGAGTTTATAGTAATGCAAAAAAATTACCTCAAGTTTTAGGAAATTTAGGAATCGCAATTCTATCTACTCCACAAGGATTAATGACTAACCTAAAAGCCAAAAAATTTGGTATAGGTGGTGAAGTTTTATGTTATATTTGGTAATTGGAATTAGTTTATGTCACGCATTGGAAAGTTACCTATCAAAATCCCTACAAATGTTGATATTAGTTGGAAAGAATCAGAACTGATTGTAAAAGGAAAATTTGGTATCTTACAAAATACAATTCCTGAAGTTCTTCAAATAAATCAAAATGATGACAATTTAATTGTAAGTTTAAAAGATAAAACACGAACTAATAGTGCTTTACATGGTTTATATCGAACACTTGTAAACAATATGATTATTGGCGTTTCTGAACAATTTAAAATCACTCTGAATTTAAAAGGAGTAGGCTATCGAGCTAGTGTTCAAGGAAAATCTCTTATCTTAAATTTAGGTTATAGTCATCCCGTTAAAATTGATATCCCTGCAGATATTTCAGTTGAAGTAGTGCAAAATACAACACTAAATTTAAAAGCTTGTGATAAAGAAAAATTAGGTTTAATTGCTTCACAAATTAGATCATGGCGTCTCCCAGAACCTTATAAAGGAAAAGGGATTATTTACGAAGGTGAGATTGTTCGAAGAAAAGCTGGTAAATCTGGTAAAAAGTAAACATTAATCTTTTGAAAAAAAAATTTAAACATTAAAAGAAAAAATATGAAATTCTCAAAGCGAGTTTTATGGAAACTGAAAAATAAAAATAAAACATTAAAACCTAATCGCTATAAAAAATTAAAACGTGACAGTTTACGAGGATTAATTAAAGGTACACCCGAAAGACCTAGATTGTCAGTTTATCGCTCTAATGAAAATATTTATGCACAAATTATAGATGATACAACTTCAGCAACACTTGTTTCTTGTTCGACATTAGACTGTGATATTCGAATCGATATTCGCAATGGAAGAACATGTTATGCTTCACGTTTAATGGGCCGAAAATTAGCAGAGTTAAGTCTGGAAAAAAATATTAAAAAAATAGTATTTGATCGTGGACGCTATCTATATCATGGACGCATAAAAGCATTAGCAGATGGAGCTAGAGCTGGTGGTTTAGATTTTTAACAAATAATCTTAAAATTATAGTCTAATCAATTTTTATGAGTACCGATTTAAAACAAGTTAACAAAATAAAAAAAAACATAAGACGTATTGAAAATGCTACCGAACGCAAATTTATTGAACGATTAATTAAAATTAGCCGAGTTTCAAAAGTTACCAAAGGTGGTAAAAAATTAAGTTTTCGTGCAATTGTAGTAATTGGAGATGAAAATGGTCAAGTTGGAGTTGGAGTTGCTAAAGCCGATGATGTTGTTAATGCATTTAAAAAAGCGAAAACTGATGGTAGAAAAAATCTAATTAAAATTCCATTAACAAAATCTTTAAGTATTCCTCATAATGTAACGGGTAATTTCGGAGCCTGTAAAATAATTATGCGTCCTTCAATCGAAGGTTCAGGTGTAATTGCAGGTGGCGCTGTTCGGACAGTATTAGAAGTAGCAGGAATTAAAAATGTTATAGCCAAACAATTAGGTTCTAACAATTTACTAAATAATGCTCGAGCTTCTATTGTTGCACTTGGTAATTTAACAACTAAATCGCAAACAGTAAAAAAACGAGATTTGACATCAAAATAAATTGAAAAACGTATTTTTAAGCTTAGAAATTAAAAATGGAAGTAAAAAAAACGAATGAAAATAATATTTTATTAAAACGTCTTCTGTTAAGTTTAGGAATATTAATCTTTATTCGAATGGGAACTTTTTTACCCGTTCCCGGAATTGATCATGGGCATCTTGCATTTTATATTGAACGTCATTCAGTTACAAAAACGTTAGTTAGTACATTTGCAGGTAATGATACTTTTGTAATTGGAATCTTTACTTTAAATATATTTCCATATATCAATGCATCAATTTTAATACAATTACTTATTAGTTTAGTTCCGAACTTAGGAAAATTGCAAAAAGAAGGTGGTAGTGAGGGAAAACGAACTATTAATCGATTAACACGGTTTATTACATTAGGATGGGCGCTTATTCAAAGTATAAGTATTGCATTTTATTTAAAGCGGGCCTTATTTGATTGGAATTTAGTTTTAGCTATTGAAATCGTTATCTGGTTAACCACGGGGGCTATGATTGTTTTATGGCTTAGTGAATTAATAACTGAATATGGGTTAGGGAATGGAGCTTCGTTACTTATTTATACTAATATTGTTTCGAGTTTGCCTAATCTAAGTAAAAAATTACTTTCAGAAAATACTGAGAACTTAAATTTCGGATCCTGGTTAATTATTGTTTTATTATTTTTCATTGCTATTTTTGGAATTGTAGTATTGCAAGAAAGTGCAAGAATTATTCCTTTAATATCTTCGAAACAATTAAGTGCCTTAGGATCTGTTTCATCTGATTCACAAAAAAGTAATTATATTCCACTAAGGTTTAATCAAGCTGGTGTAATGCCTATTATTTTAACAACTGCAGTATTAGTCATACCAAACTATATTAGTGGTTTAGGAATTGTTCCAATTATTACTCTTCCATTTGTGATTAAATCATCAAAAATTATTTATTGGATTAGTTACTTTTTATTAATATTAATATTCAGTTCCTTCTATTCAACGATCGTTCTTAATCCGAAAGATATTTCTGACCAATTACAAAAAATGGCTGTTACGATACCTGGAATTAGACCTGGCGTCGCTACTCGGTTTTACCTGCAACAAATCATGAAACGGGTTACATTTTTAGGTGCTATCATGTTAGCGGTTCTTGCTACTCTACCAAATATTATTGAAGGAATTCTGCATGTTTCAAGTTTTAATGGATTAGGCACAACCTCTTTATTAATTTTAGTGGGTGTAATTCTTGATTTATCAAGAGAAATTAGAAGTATTCTTCTTTCGAATATTTATAATGATATGTTCGATTAAACAAATAAAAATATTTAATTAATTAAAATAATTAGAATGAAAGTTCGTCCATCAGTAAAAAAAATGTGTGATAAATGTCGAGTAATTAAACGACATGGAAAAGTTATGGTAATTTGTGAAAATCCTAAACATAAACAACGTCAAGGTTAATAATTTAAAGGAGTGAATTAAGTGGTAAGATTAGTAGGTGTTGATTTACCAAAAAATAAACGTATTGCATATGCATTAACCTATATTCACGGAATTGGTATAAAAACAGCAAAAAATTTAATTGAATTAGCAAATATTGGTGACGAAACGCGAATATATGAATTAACTACAGAACAAACAATAGCGTTACGTAAAGTAGTAGAAAATTCAGATTTAAAATTGGAAGGAGATTTAAGACGATTTAATGGATTAAATATTAAAAGATTAAATGAAATAAATTGTTTTAGAGGACAGAGACATCGGAATAGCTTACCTGTTCGTGGTCAACGGACAAGAACAAACGCAAGGGCACGGCGGGGAACTAAAAAAACAGTTACCGGTAAAAAGAAATAAGCCTATATGGATAAGAATATTTAATTAATTTTAAAACATTTATTTAGTCATGGCACAAAAAATACGCAAAACAACATCAAAAAAAGACAAAAAAACTGTTGCAATAGGTGTTGTTAATATTCAGTCAACATTTAATAATACGATTGTAACAATTACAAATCTAATGGGTGATACCATCTCTTGGGCATCAGCAGGAAGTGCAGGTTTTAAGGGTGCGAGAAAAGGGACACCGTTTGCTGCTCAAACTGCTGCAGAAAAAGCAGCTTTAGAGGCATTAAGTTCAGGTTTAAAAAGTGTTCAAATTCGAATAAAAGGACAAGGATCTGGTCGTGAAAGTGCTATTCGATCAATTCAAGGTGCAGGCTTTGAAATTACAAGTATTAAGGATATTACTCCTGTTCCTCATAATGGATGTCGTGCACCAAAACGACGCAGAGTTTAATTAAAACGATAAACTTGATTCTGAAAATAAGTTTAAAATATGATAAATCTTTCTATTAAATGTCTGAAATCAGAAAAAACAGAAGCTGGAGTATTGCATGGTCAATTTTTAATAAATAATCTACGTCCTGGTCAAGGAGTAACAGTAGGTAACCTTTTACGTCGCGTATTATTAGGTGATATAGAAGGGACTACTATTACGGCAGTACGAATTGCTGGTGTAACTCATGAATTTTCAACAATAGAAGGAGTTCGAGAAGACGTTCTTGAATTATTATTAAATTTAAAAGGAATTGTTGTAAAAGGAAAATTAACAGAACCTCAATTTGGTAGATTAAAAATTCAAGAGCCTACAGTTTTAACGGCCAATCTAATTGAATTACCTGCAAAGTTAGAAATTATAAATCCAAATCATTATATTGCAACAACGTCGACTTCTACTCTTTTAGAAATCGAACTTAAATTTGAATCTGGTAATGGTTATCATTTGGCTAATCAAACATTTCATGATAAATCAGAAGATTTTTTACAAATGGATGCAGTTTTTATGCCAATTCAAAAAGTTGATTTTAAAATAGAAAGTCTTTATGATAGCTCAAATCAAAGAAACGAACTTTTAATTCTTGATATTTGGACAAATGGTAGTCTTTCTCCAGAAGAAAGTATTTATGAAGCTTCGAAACTTATTGTTGATTTATTCAGTTCAATAGTAAAAAATGAATTTATTGATGAAACAAATTTAAAAAATAAAACATTTTCATTACAATTAATAGATCCATATACAAACGTTGCAATTGAAGAATTACAACTGTCTGTTCGTGCTTATAATTGTTTAAAACGAGCTCAAATAAATACAATCGGTGATTTATTAAAATATTCTCCAGAAAAACTACAAGAATTAAAAAATTTTGGTCGCAAATCGGCTGATGAAGTTTTTGTTACTCTTAAAAATAAATTAGGAATAATATTAAAATAATTATTTTTTTTATTAATAAAATTTTATGAATAATACATTTATACCATCTCCAAATTATAGTGAAAAAAAATGGTATTTAATCGAAGTTGAGAAAAAACCGTTAGGACGAATTGCCACGGAAGTTGCATCTCGTTTAATGGGAAAACATAAAATCGATTATCATCCCTCAGTTGATATGGGAGATTATGTTGTTGTTACGAATGCAGAAAATATTATAGTAACCGGATTAAAAGAAAAATCAAAAACTTATTTTTCTCATTCAGGACGACCTGGTGGCGCAACGATTGAAACGTTAGAATCGCTAAGAGATCGGTTACCAGAACGAATTCTTGAAAAAGCGGTTAAAGGGATGTTGCCAAAAGGTGCGTTAGGGCGATCAATGTTTAAACGTCTAAAAGTTTATAAAGGTTCAAACCATCCACATATAGCACAAAATCCTGAAATATTAAATATGTAGACAATTTTTATGGTTAATGAAGTACAAACTATGTTTCTAAAAGATAAAATTGGGGTAGGAAAAAGAAAACAAGCAGTTGCAAGAGTTTTTCTAGTTCCTGGCGAGGGTAACATTATTATTAATAAAATTCCGGGAGAAAAATATTTACAATATAATACAACTTATTTAACAAATATTTGGTCGCCACTAAAAGTTTTAGATTTAGAAAAACAATTTAATATTATTGTATTGGTAAAAGGTGGAGGACTTACAGGGCAAGCTGAGTCGATTAAATTAGGAGTAGCTAGATTGTTATGCAAAATGGAGCAAAAAAATCGTGTAATCTTAAAACCCTATGGATTTTTAACTCGCGATGCAAGAGTTAAAGAAAGAAAAAAATATGGATTACGCAAAGCACGAAAAGCACCACAATATTCAAAACGTTAACTTATATTCAAATACAATAATATTATGCCAAAATCTGATATTCATCCTAATTGGTTTAAAGAAACTCCGGTATTTTGTGATGGAAAACCTATTGGTTTTGTTGGTTCAACAAAACGAGAATTAAATGCTGATGTATGGTTAGCTAAACATCCATTTTACACAAATTCTCAAACTCTAATTGATACTGAAGGACGTGTGGAACGATTTATGAAAAAGTATGGGTTAAAATAACTGTAAAATTAATTGTATTTTAATTCTCAAAATTTCTAATTAATTAACGATTTAAAAAAAACTATGCCAACAATACAACAATTAGTTCGTTCACCTCGTATAAAAATAAATAAAAAAACTAAATCACCTGCATTAGTAACTTGTCCTCAAAGACGTGGCGTTTGTACACGTGTCTATACAACAACGCCGAAAAAACCCAATTCGGCAATTCGAAAAGTTGCACGTGTAAGATTAACGTCAGGATTTGAGGTTACAGCTTATATTCCAGGGATTGGACATAATTTACAAGAACATTCGGTAGTATTAATTCGAGGTGGTCGTGTAAAAGATTTACCGGGTGTTCGGTACCATATTATTCGAGGTGCATTAGATAGTGGTGGTGTGAAAGCTAGAACACAAGGCCGTTCAAAATATGGTGTCAAAAAACCAAAAAAAGATAAATAAAAACTACAAACAATTTTAATAGTAACTAAAAAATAAAATATATTTTAAGAAAATATTATCATTATGTCGCGTCGTAATATATCAAAAAAACGATTTCCCCAAGCAGATTCTACTTATAATAGTTATTTAGTTAGCTTATTAATTACCCGAATATTAAAATGTGGTAAAAAAACTTTAGCTCAAAATATTGTTAATGGTGCCTTTGAAATTATTAAAGATAAAACTAATGAAGATCCTTTAGTAGTTTTTGAAAAAGCAATTAAAAATGCAAGCCCAATTGTTGAAGTTAAAGCACGTCGAATTGGTGGATCAACATATCAAGTTCCTGTAGAAGTAAGTGGTTTTAGAGCAACGAATTTATCATTGCGTTGGATTATTCGATATGCAAGACAACGTGTTGGAAGAAGTATGTCCATTAAATTAGCAAGTGAAATAATTGACACAGCAAATGATATCGGTAATACTATAAAGAAAAAAGAAGAAACACACAGAATGGCTGAAGCCAATAAAGCTTTTGCTCATTTTCGATATTAAAAGTAATTATTAAGATCTCGCTAAAAGCTTAAAATTAATCATATAATACAATTTTTAAGGAAATTTTTAAATGGCACGCGAAAAATTTGAACGTACAAAACCACATGTAAATATTGGTACTATTGGTCACGTAGATCATGGCAAAACAACCTTAACGGCTGCAATCACAGCAACATTAGCGTTGGATGGTAACAGTATAGTAAGAGATTATTCGGATATTGATTCTGCTCCAGAAGAACGAGCACGTGGTATTACTATTAATACAGCACACGTAGAATATGAAACTGATTCACGTCATTATGCACACGTAGATTGCCCAGGTCACGCAGATTATGTAAAAAATATGATTACTGGAGCAGCACAAATGGATGGTGCAATCTTAGTAGTATCAGCAGCTGATGGACCAATGCCACAAACTCGTGAACATATCCTATTAGCAAAACAAGTAGGTGTACCTGAAATTGTTGTTTTCTTAAATAAAGAAGATCAAGTAGATGATCCTGAATTATTAGAACTAGTAGAATTAGAAGTTCGTGAATTACTTTCAAAATATGATTTCCCAGGAGATGATATTCCAATTTGTCCTGGCTCAGCTTTACAAGCAATTGAAGCAATTTCCTCTAATCCAACTATCAAACGTGGTGATAATCCTTGGGTCGATAAAATTTATGCTTTAATGGATGCTGTAGATGCTTATATTCCAACTCCAGAACGTGATACAGATAAAACATTCTTAATGGCAATAGAAGATGTATTCTCAATTACTGGACGTGGAACTGTAGCAACAGGTCGTATTGAACGTGGTACAATTAAAGTTGGTGATAACGTAGAAATTGTTGGAATCACAGATACAAAAACAACAACAATTACCGGAATTGAAATGTTCCAAAAAACGCTAGAATCTGGCGTTGCTGGTGATAACGTTGGTATTTTATTACGTGGTGTTACTCGTGATAATATCGAACGTGGAATGGTATTAGCTGCACCTGGTACAATTACACCACATACAAGTTTTGAAGCAGAGGTTTATGTTTTAACGAAAGAAGAAGGTGGCCGTCATACTCCATTTTTTACAGGCTATAGACCACAATTTTATGTTCGAACAACAGATGTAACAGGAGCAATTACGCAATTTACAGCTGATGATGGTTCGATAGTAGAAATGGTAATGCCAGGTGATCGTATTAAAATGACTGCAGAATTAATATACCCTGTTGCGATTGAAGCAGGTATGCGTTTTGCAATCCGTGAAGGTGGACGTACAATTGGGGCGGGTGTAGTGTCTAAAATTGTTAAATAAATAGAATAAATTATGGAGACAAAAACGAATGAAAAAATTCGTGTTCGACTAGAATCTTTTAATCATGAACTTTTAGATTCATCATGTCGAAAGATTATTGATTTAGCAGAACAAAGTAATTTAAATAAAACAGGAACGGTTCCATTGCCAACCGATAAACGTATTTATTGTGTACTACGTTCTCCCCATATTGATAAAAATTCACGCGAACATTTTGAATTAAGAATGCATAAACGCATCATAGATATTTACTACGATTCAACAGTAAATATATTTGAGTTATTATCAGAATCAGATTTACCATCAGGTGTATTATATAGAATTTCTTTATTTTAACGATCTATAACATACTAAAAATTCAAGTATCAATAATAGATCAATTTAAAAGTTATTAGATTTAACAGAATCTCTTTAAATAAATAATTTGATTCATTTAATTTTAGAAACTAAAATTAAATGAATCAAAAAATAAAAACTCAAAGTTTGTAAATTTAAACAAAAAATAAAAAATCTTATTAAGATGACGAGTATAATTATTTTTTAAAACGTATTATAATGGGGACGGAGGGACTTGAACCCTCACGCACTATCACTAGGCAACGGATTTTAAGTCCGTCGTGTCTACCAATTCCACCACATCCCCTTTGTAGTTGCATTAGATTATATAAATAATAATATAAAAAAGCAATATAATAATTCAATCTTTATAGGCGGCACCCAGATTCGAACTGGGGATCGAGAATTTGCAATCCACTGCCTTACCACTTGGCCATACCGCCAATTTGGATTATTAATTAATAAATATAGTATAAAAGTTAAAGGCAAATAGCAATTGTTAATTAAAAACAAAACCCCCATTAAAAATATTTTAAATTGATAAAACAATTCCAATAATCTCTATAGTTTGAATGTAAAATTTGTTTGATCAAAACAGTATTTATTAGTTTTGTGAATAGACATATTAATTAAATTTAATAATTATCATTACATTAAGGACTGAAGCAATTATGTTTGAAAAATTTACAGAAGGCGCTATTAAAGTTATTATGTTATCACAAGAAGAGGCTCGCAGAATGGGTCATAACTTTGTTGGAACTGAACAATTATTTTTAGGTGTTGTTGGTCAAAGACAAGGTATGGGTGCCAAAGCCTTAAAATCATTTGGTGTAACTTTAAAAAAAGCTCGAAAAGAAGTTGAGAATTATATAGGTCGTGGTACAGGATTTGTAGCTTCAGAAATTCCATTTACACCTAGAGCAAAACGTGTTTTAGAAATGGCTGTTCAAGAAGGAAAAGATATTGGTCAAAATTATGTTGGTACTGAACATATTTTATTGGCTTTATTAGCTGAAGAAGATGGTGTAGCTATTCGTACTATTGAAAAATTAGGAGTAGATATAGCGCAACTTCGTAAAAAAACTTTAGATCTTATAAAAGAAAATCAAGAAGAATTATTACGACCGTTAACTGATGTTGAAAAACGGATTTTAGACAGTGATGGTGATACAACTACACCAACTTTAGACGAATATGCAGACAATATAACAAAAGAAGCTATTGAAGGACGTTTAGATCCAGTAATTGGAAGAGATAAAGAAATTTTTGAAGTAATTAAAATTTTAGCTCGACGCAGTAAAAATAATCCGGTTTTAATTGGGGAACCTGGAGTTGGAAAAACTGCCGTAGCTGAAGGTCTTGCTCAATTAATTCTTACTCAAGATGTTCCAAATTTTTTAGAAGGGAATATCATTATGTCACTAGACTTAGGATCATTATTAGCTGGAACTAAATATCGTGGTGAATTTGAAGAAAGGTTAAAAAGAATTGTTGAAGAAGCCCAGTATGATGGAACAATCATTTTAGTAATTGATGAAATTCATACGTTAGTAGGTGCTGGTGCAGCGGAGGGTGCAGTAGATGCTGCTAATATTCTAAAACCAGCACTAGCACGAGGAAAATTCCGTTGTATTGGTGCAACAACGATTGAAGAGTATCGAAAATATATTGAACGTGATGCTGCTTTAGAAAGAAGATTTCAACCAGTTCATGTTAAAGAACCTAGTGTGGCAATTACTATTGATATTTTACGCGGTCTTCGCTCAAAATTTGAGCTTCATCATACTTTAAGTTATCATGATTCGGCTATTGAACAAGCTGCAATTTTAGCGGATAAATTTATCGCCGATCGTTACTTACCAGATAAAGCAATTGATGTATTAGATGAAGCAGGTTCTCGCGTACGTTTAGAAAATAAACGCTTACCCCAAGGTATTCTTTTATTATTAAAAGAATTACAACAAACTTTAACTGAAAAAGATACAGCCGTTCGACAACAAGATTTTGAGACTGCCTCAAATTTATTAGAGTATGAAATGGAAGTTCGAACTCAAATTCAAATTATGAAACAAGCTCTTGAAATTAATGAAAAAGCCGGCTTAAAACGTGCCCATATTGATATGGTAATGGAAGATGATGTAGCAGAAGTTGTTGCTGGTTGGACTGGTATACCTGTGAACAAAATTTCAGAGTCTGAATCGAAAAAATTATTAAATATGGAGCAAACACTTCATGAACGGTTAATTGGACAACACCAAGCAATTGTTGCCGTTTCAAAAGCGATTCGAAGAGCACGTGTAGGATTAAGAAATCCAAATCGACCAATTGCAAGTTTTATTTTTGCTGGTCCTACGGGAGTTGGTAAAACAGAATTAACAAAAGCTTTAGCTGCTTATATGTTTGGAACTGAAGATATTATGGTTCGCTTAGATATGTCTGAATATATGGAAAAACATACGGTTGCTAAATTAATTGGTTCACCTCCAGGTTATGTTGGTTACAGTGAAGGTGGTCAATTAACCGAAGCAGTTCGAGGAAAACCTTACACAGTAGTTTTATTTGATGAAATTGAAAAAGCCCATCCAGATGTTTTTAATTTATTATTACAGATATTAGATGATGGACGCTTAACAGATTCAAAAGGTCGAACAGTTAGTTTTAAGAATACATTAATTATTTTAACATCTAATGTTGGTGCTAAGATTATAGAAAAGGAAAGTGGAATTCAATCTAAAAAATCAAATCAAAGTTACTTTGATATTAATGCAGACTTTTTAGCCTCTAAAGATGATTCTGATGTTGACAATGAATTATATAAACGTATTTCGGTTTTAGTAAATGAAGAACTAAAAAAATACTTCCGTCCAGAATTTTTAAATCGTTTAGATGAGATTATTGTTTTCAGACATTTAACTCGAAGTGATATTAAACAAATTTCTGAAATCATGATTAAACAATTACAAGATCGGATGAAAGAAAAAGAAATTGAATTAGAAGTAAAACAAGTTGTAAAAACGATTTTAATAGAACAGGGTTATGATCCAATTTATGGTGCACGTCCCTTACGTCGAGCTGTTATGAGATTACTAGAAGATAATGTAGCCCAAGAATGTTTATCAAAACCATTATATCCACGGACAAAACTAATTGTGGATGCTGATTTGTATGATAATATTATTGTTAATGTTGATTATAGTGCGGTTGATCCTGATCTTAGAAAGGAAGAAGAAAAATTACAAACAAATGTTAACAATTAAATTATATTGTATTATATTACATTTTTACATAACTTTACTAATTTGAGTTAATGGTGAACTTGGGTCCGCATACTGTTTTTTTTCCATTGTTCCCGCTAAATATGCAAATCGTCCTGCTTTAACAGACAAATTCATTGCATATGCCATTTGTTCAGGATTTTGGGATTGAGCAACAGCTGTATTTAATAATATTCCATCTGCTCCAAGTTCCATAGCCCTAGTAGCTTCACTTGGAGTCCCTATTCCAGCATCAATAATGACTGGCACCTTAGCATTTTCTATAATAATTTGAAGGTTTATTAAATTACTTAATCCCTGACCAGAACCAATTGGTGATCCTAAAGGCATAACTGTAGCACAACCTAAATCTTCTAAATGTAAAGCTAACATTGGATCCGCATTAATATATGGTAAAACAGTAAATCCTTTTTTAACTAAAAATTCAGCTGCTTTTAATGTTCCGATGGGATCAGGTAATAAATATTTTGGATCAGAAATTACTTCTAATTTTACGAAAAAATTATCTTCTTGTCCTAATTGAGAAGCTAATTCTCGACCCAAAAACGCCATTCTAATAGCTTCTTCAGCAGTTTGAGAACCTGCTGTATTAGGAAGTAACCATAAATTTTTCCAATTTAAAGAGTTTAAAAAACTGCTATGATCATTGTTGATATTTATAGGTAATCGTCGAACAGCTACAGTAACAATTTCGCATTCACTTTTATTAATACTATTAATAGTGTCTTTAACGGTTTTATATTTTCCTGTTCCTAACATTAAACGTGAGTTAAATATTTTATTCCCAATTTTTAATTTATCAAAATTATTCATCATTTTTATTTTTTATTTTAAACTCCCCAGGTAGGATTTGAACCTACGACCAATCGGTTAACAGCCGATTGCTCTACCACTGAGCTACTGAGGATAATATAACTTCTGATAAGTTATCATTTCTATGCTTTAGAGTCAAGAACTTACGTTATTTTAAAATTAAAATCATAGATCATGATTGATAATTCAAACTATACTAATCTGAATTGTCAATCATTAAAACTGAGTTACGAATTCTCTAGTATATAATAAATAAGGATATAGATTAATAAACTTATTTTATATTTTGCTTGTTTACGATTAAATATCGAATTACGTTTGTATCCAATTTTAATCGATTATAAAAATTTTCAATATATTTTGGTAGACTTAAAAAATTTATCTGTATAAAATTACCTTTTTTACGGTTTTTAATTGAATAGGCAAAATCTCTTTTACCACGTGAAATCACAGATATTTCAGAAGCATTTAATGATTGTAATCCTTTTGCAAAATTAAAAGACCAAGTTTTTAACTCATTGTCATTAAATTCTTCATTTAAAACAATCATCATTTCATATTTTACTGTTCCAGACATAAAAGAATTTTATATTAGAATTTCCAGTCTATTAACCGGATATAGAGATAGTAATTAAAAAATATTTATTATGTCAAATTTTTTACAATATTATTTCTTACCTTCACTATTAAATAGTTACATAAAATATATTTGATTAAATTTCATTGTTTTTAGTACAATAGATTACTATATACTATAAAATAATTGATACAAAGAATTTTTATTGGAATACGAGAATGAATTGGAATGACCTTCAAAATTTTTTATCCAATATCGTTTTTGGAATTTTATTGTTTGCAACAACTATATATTGGATTAGTTTATTATTTTTAAAAGGAACAAATAAATTATCACAAATAGGTAAAATAAGTTCGTTTACCGCAAATATTTTATTATTTTTTATTCTTTGCTCAAGATGGATTGTCGCAGGTTATTTTCCATTAAGTAATTTATATGAATCATTATTGTTCTTAACTTGGACATTATTAACGATATATTTATATATTGAATTTAAAACAAAAAGTAAACTTATCGGATCAGTATTAATTCCTGTAGCATTATTTATTAATGGTTTTGCAAATTTAACTTTATCAGCAGACATGCAAAAATCAAGCCCATTAGTGCCTGCTTTACAATCAAATTGGTTAATGATGCATGTTAGCATGATGATGTTGAGTTATGCTACATTGATTATGGGTTCTTTATTATGTATTTTATTTTTAGTTATTTCTAAATATCAAGATGTCGATTTAAAAGTAGTCGAAAAATCTTATGTTCCATTATATAATGTGATGGTTGATTATTATGAAAATCAATTGTTTTCATCATCTCCTTCTCCGGAACTATCAGAATTGGGAAAATTAAAATTGCTTCAAAGTTTAGATAATTGGAGTTATCGAATTATTGGCTTAGGGTTTCCATTTTTGACTATTGGAATTATTGCTGGAGGAGTTTGGGCAAATGAAGCTTGGGGTTCTTATTGGAGTTGGGATCCGAAAGAAACATGGGCATTAATCACTTGGATTGTTTTTGCAACTTATTTGCATTCAAGAATTACCAAAGGTTGGGAAGGGAGAAAAACAGCTGTTCTTGGCTCAATTGGTTTTTTTGTTATTTGGATTTGTTATTTAGGAGTTAACTTTTTAGGTAAAGGTTTACATAGTTATGGTTGGTTATCATAATTTTTATATCTTCAATGTTTTTGAGAACATTTTAAATTTGTTCTCAAAAACATTGAAGATATAAAAATTATGATAGACTAATTACTTAGATAATCATTATCTAAATCAATTGCATTTAAACAATCTTTGAGTTCTTCTTATTAGACCAATTCTTAAAGTTTGACATTAAGACTTTTTTATAAATAGTAGTTTTTAAATATCAAACTATTTATTAGTAAGCTAAACCTAAACTTCTTGTAGTTTCAGCACCTAAGTAAACTCGAACACTTAAAAAGTCTGTAGGACAAGCTGTTTCACATCTTTTACAGCCTACACAATCTTCCACACGAGGTGACGAAGCAATTTGTCCTGCTTTACAACCATCCCATGGTACCATTTCTAAAACATCAGTCGGACATGCTCGTACACACTGTGTGCATCCAATACAAGTATCGTAGATTTTAACCGTATGTGACATAAATCTTTTTTAAAAATAATAAAATACATTTCCTCTATGAAATTATATTAAATATTGCGTATAATAAGCAAAATTTGATTTTGAATTGGAATTTCTAAAATTAATTAAATAAGATTAATTGGATTCAATAATAATATAACAATCACAGTATATTATAATACATAAATTAAATTAATCAAAAACTTTTCTCAATGGTTGATT
>Ga0315284_10000103_pt1 | contig 115233 bp, 91 predicted proteins | sample YL17G09_16_MG_FD_203696 | JGI IMG/M metagenome (GOLD analysis project Ga0315284, IMG submission 203696) | Sediment microbial communities from Yellowstone Lake, YNP, Wyoming, USA - YL17G09_16 | ecosystem: Environmental > Aquatic > Freshwater > Lake > Sediment | place: USA: Wyoming | collected... | reverse complement strand
TTTCGAATACTTCTGGCGGGATCTAGGCAACGCCAACGTGCTATACACGGTAATGAATGGGGGTGTGGGCTATAACGGCAGCCTGTGCAAGATCTCAGGTTCCTACAGCGCGCCCGCTTTCGACGCCATCACTATAACGGCCAATGTCGCGGAGGTCAAGGGCTTCAATCAGTGGAAGGAAGGCAGCACGGTGTACAGCTATGCGTTGGTCCTCAAAACCAATGGCGATTATGAAGTTTGGTACAATGACAACTTGGCGAATGGCAATTCGTTCACCTATCTTTGCAACGTGGATGGGGCTTACTTTGACGAAGACTACGGCGACGATTGGCAGCAAATCGCGGATGCTATAGGCGACAAGGGTCATTCCCAAATCATGGGCCGATATAATCCTGGCCCTCCATCCTATCATACGATATGGCTCTCCACGGGAACTGATGCACAGGGGATCATCTTCTATAATTCCTCCACCCCTGGAGCGGGCTGGATTCAAATCAACGGCACATTTGGATCGTCCACGAGTCTTAAGGGATGGGTGGGCAGAGGCTTGACCCAACCTACCATCTTTTTGCCAGCCTCTAGCCCCCAGCCCCTGTCCCCTTTTTCCCTCTGCGTCTTTGTCCGAAGGACTCCTTCGGAGCGTCTCTGCGTGAAACTTACGCTTTTCTGGGCCGTCACGGTCCCTACCGTGACGGAAATACAACTTCTCGCCTCCCCGCCAACTTCTCTTCCCGATTGAGTGACGAGTTCTCGCCCCGTCCGCCGCGGCGGATCGAGTTCTCGCCTTTTTCAACTTCTCGCGCCGGCATGCCCTTCCCGATATGAGGAGCAAAGAGGCGCATCCGCTATAGCGGATGCGCCCCACATGAGAATGCCATTTGCAGCGCCGGATCGCGAAGCATCTCCTGAGAGGCTTGCGCCCGGCGAAAAGAGTAGCGACAGCTACTTCGTCAGCAGCATCTTGCCGGTGGCGGTCAGATCTCCAGCCTGAATCCGGTAGAGGTACATGCCCGAAGCCAAATCCGAGGCATCGAACGTTACCTGATGCGATCCAGCTTCGCGCCAACCATTGACCAACTGCGCGACCTTGCTGCCCATCACGCTGTAGATGGTCACGTTGACGAGCGAGGTCTGGGGCAGGTTGAATTCGATGGTGGTCGTCGGATTGAACGGATTCGGGTAGTTGCCCGCCAGAATGTGGTTTTCCGGAACTGGGGCCACGGGCGGCGTTGAGGAATTCTCATCTTCCCAGCCGGTGATGGTCCATTCGCCCAGCCCGGCATTGTCCACGCCAGACTTGCTGAACGGGAAGGAATCTTCGGCCCAGATATTCTTCCCCACGATGCCAGTCCAGGGATAGGTTCCGGCGTGCGCCCAGTAGGTGTAGTTTCCAGCGGGCGCAGACGCGGGAACGTTCTGGGTCATCCCACGCACGATGGATCCACCGGGAGGCAGCGTGAGCAGGGGCCTGTTCAGCACCGGATAGATCGTGCCGCTGGGCAGGGTGACGTCAATCCAGGCGTCGAGGTGCAGCAGACGGTAGCCGGTATTGGCTACAGTCACCGTGTAGGCAAAGGAGCCGCCGCCGGGCGGAATCACGATCGGCAGGGTGGCCTGCAGGTCCACATTCATAATGGTCTGGATGGAATCTACCGGTACGCCCTGATAGATCACCGGATTGTTGGTGTAAGCCCCGAATGCCTGCACGGCGCCGCCGGCATCCAAGTCTTTGATGTACTGGACATGGAGCTTGGTGGTGGCACGCTTGGCCATATTGGCCCATGCTTCGCTCAAGCATTGCCCAGCCGGAGCGCCCGGCGTAGCCGTATCGGTTACATTCACCGGCGCCTTCCAGTTCATGCCTCCATCCGTGCTGTAGGTGGCATAAACATCCCAGTTGCCATAGCGGGCCAAAGAGGTATCACCCGGCGTGGTGCACTGACCCCACTGGGCATACAAGATCCCGGCGGTGCTCTGCGACAGGGAGGGCTTGTCTATGGCGAGGCTCCAGGTGCAGGGATTATTCAGCGCCGTCCAGGCGTTGGCCACGTATGTTCCGGTGATATAGCGATGGCCAGTGGCTTGGGACCAGTGCCAGAGTTTTCCACCGTAGTTAGCCGTTGGAAAGGTGTTGGTGCTGTAGGCAACATGCAGGTTTCCAGAGTTGTCGTAGAGCAGACTTACGAAATCATACGCTCTGCTGTTCGCGGCATCCGGATGGCCTCCGGTGGCGAAGTTGGTGAGGTTCGTGGCGCCCGCGAAATTCCAGGTGGATCCGTCCGTGGATTCGACATAGAAGACTTCCGAATTGTTGGTCGCTGTGATGGGCTTTGTATAGGCCAGAGCCACCTTGCCGGAAAGCGGATCTGCGCACATCGTCTGCGAGACGGATGCCAACGTCCCCAGGGCTGCGGCTAACGTCCAGGGCGTCCATGTTACTCCGCCATCCTGGCTGCGGGTATAGTAGAGATTTCCGGTAATGCCGCTGGCGGAGGTGGTCGCCTGTGCGGCCACGTGAATCCAACCGCGGCTGTCAACGCAACCATGGGGCCAGGTCAGCTGATACTCGGTCCCCGGGGCTACCGGGCAGGCATGCTCGCCGGTTGAATTCCATACGTAGATATTGTTCGGCGTTGTGCCGCCCGTATGACCATGGTAAAAAGCCACCGCATTGCCAGCCGGGTCGAGGTCCATGGTAACGAATCCTGCTCGCGGCACGACGTTCATCTGCGTGCCGGTATTCCCGTAGGCCCATACTCCGGCGGCATCCCTCTTGTTATAATAGGTATAGCGCGGTGTGGTGGGGGAGCCGGGAGTCATCATCCAAACGCAATGCACTGAGCCGTCCGGCCCGTAAGCCACCATGCGCGTCATGCTGCCGTTGTGCTGGTAATCATAGTAGGTCATCCCAGCCTGTTCGGGACTCCCGATATAATCCACACCCCAGGCGGGCGGCAAAGTGGTTTCCGCCAAGGGTCCCCCATTTTCAGCACCCCCGATCTGGACAGCGGCCAGGGTGATCATCAAGGCGGCCAACCAGAAAACGTGACTATTACGCATCGTTCATCTCCTTGTGCTAAGGGTTTTTTCGGCTTTCCAATTTGATAGTAGGTAAAGAGGCAGGGATAAGAAGACTCGGCCGAATCGTTGCTCTGCTGTTTATCCCTTGAATTCTCTTGGACAAACTGCTGGCAAACTTTTCTTGCACCATTGCATCAAGGAAATCCAGACCGTGCTGCAATGCTGTTGGTGTGCTTTTCCTCCTTTCTGCCTTTCAGGCATTTTGATATCTTCTTCACAAATTCAATCAAGAATTTAATTCGGATGATGAAGTTGATTCGCCATGAATATATAGCATTTGCGGCCGCAAGTCAAGGGAATAATGCACACGGGCGGGAAATCTTGCCCGGGGCAGCCATGCGCCGAAGTGGTGTGAAAGAATTGCCCAGCGCGCCGCTATGCGGGCGAGAATGCCGCCGGGAATCGTTCGTTTGCCGATGAACGGACTTCCCGGCGGCAGCCTCTGATATGATCGGGCTCACATGAGCTTAGACTACCCTCATGATTACTTTAGCAGCAGCAGTTTGCCGTTGGTTTCAGATCCTCCCGCTGAGAGACGATAGATATAGACGCCGGATGGCAGATTTGAACCATCAAACATGACCTCATGAGTTCCGGCGTCTCGCCATCCGTTTATCACCCGCGCCACCGTTCTGCCCGCGATGTCATAGATGGCAAGATTCACAAACCCCGCCTGCGGGAGTGACAGGTGAAACACCGTCGCGGGATTAAAGGGGTTGGGAAAAACGCTCAGCAAAGTGAAGCTCGCCGGGGCCGGCTCTGTGTTCGCCATCCAGGGGTCGAAGCTCTCGCCGCTGTTATCCCAATTGCCGACTGGGATGCCATCACCGGCGGCCGATTTGGTGAAGTTGAAACTGCTGTTATCCCAGACCATCCCGGGATAGGTGCCGATGCGGCCTTCATAGAGATACTGGCCGGCTGGGGCGCTGGCCGGAACATTCTGCGTGCGCAGACGCGTCAAGGTTGCGCCGCCCGAAAGCGTCAGGTTTATAGGGCCGAGCAGCGGGCCGTACCAGGATCCTCCCGGCAATTGTACCATGATCCACGCACCAAATGTCTGAGGGGTTGTTTCGCCATTGACTAGGGAAACGTTGAAATCGAAACTGCCGCCGATTGCCGGGATGATGATGGGCGGACTGACCGGCGTCATGGTGATGGTCACGTTGGGAATGACGGGAGGCAGGCCGAAAATGCGGATGCCGGTGCCGCTGGCAGGTTCCAGCGGGCCGGATCCATTGAAAGTGGCCAGAACGCCCACCGTGCCGGTCGCGTTCTCCTTGCCGGCTGTATTGGCGTTCGTGCAGGGCGCCTGGATGGTGTGATACATGAAATCCACATCGCCATTGGCATTCAGGATCACCTCGAACTTTTGCGGTGTGCGCGGCGTGGTGTAACTCATGACGTTGTCCCACTCCACGATGAAGCGAGAATTGGCGGCATCGTAGTAGTAGTAGACGATGCCCACAGGCGGGCCCGGTGGATAGAGGTCATCCCAGAGGGGGGCCAGCATGTTGTTAGGCTCGGCCGTTGCTGGAATGGTAGTATTTGAGTAGGCGGTCGAAGTTGAGGTGAAGGAGATCCAGCCGTTGGAGCAGACGCGCACCTGGTTGTAGTTATTGCCGTAGTGGTTGAAAGTAAAGCCGATGGGGAAGGGACCGAGGTTCTGATCGTCACCGGTCAGTCCGGTGTTGGTGCCGACGTGGCTAATTTCCACCCAGTTGTAGGGAATGGTGACCATTTCCGGCGGGCCGACGTAGAAGTTGCCCGTCATGGTTTCAGGTCCGCTGCCCGAAGCGTTTTGGGGGACGACGCCGTAGTGATACCAGCCCTGCACGGGGATGCTGTTGTCCGTGTAGGTGGTCTGGAGGCCGCTCAGATTGAACGTAGCGGAGCTGGGGCCATAACGGTTGATGATATATCCCGTGATCGTGCTGGTCGTGAAGTAGCCGCCATGCTGGCCGACCGAGGGATTGGTCCACGACAGATTAGCGACCAGCGTGGTGCCGACTCCTGAGCCGGTCAGGGCGGTCACCGGGCCGGGATTATCCAACCCGATCCAGGCCGTGGCATTGGCAGGAACGCCACTTCCGGCGTCGTTGACGGCGTAGATCTGATAATAGTAGCTGGCCGCCGCGGGGACGCTGTTATTGTAGGTCATCACTTGGCCGGGATTGCCATCCAGACTGTCCACCAGCGCGCCATTGCGCTTGATCATGATGGAATTGATCGTGATCAACGGCTGGCCATTGAACGTCAGCGTGGGATTCGTCCAACTCAGCGAGGCCAAAAGCTGCGCTTGATTGTTCGAGACGATGAAATTTGATGGAGCGGCGGGCGCCAGCGCTGCCGCCAGGGGCCAGAGGGATACAGTAGCGCCCAAACCGGCCGGCTGTTCGCCATATTGGGGGCTTTCGTCGGACTGGTCGTGGGCTTCAGCATAGCGGTAGGCCTCATCCATCGTGACGACGCCATCGCTGTTATAATCGGCGTCAACCTGAACGCCGTAGGCGTCTTCGCCCTTGACGGCGGCAGTCCAATGGAAGACATAGGTGTCATAGACGTAGTCGGGCGGCATAGCCCAAGAATACTCATTGTAGGCGCAGGACGAGGAGGCGATGCGCGGCCCGGGCGGAACGACCACATTATCGAGGAATCCGCCAGAGAAACAAGGTTCAAGAGTGCAGGTGATGAGCAGATCTGGCAGAGCGTCGAGCAATTCGGCGAAATGGGCGTCAGTCAGGATTTCCTGATTCCAGAGGTTCTGGATAGTGTTCCAACCGCCCTGCGTATCGCCGTGGTCCGTCGTGAAGATAAAGAGATGATCATCGGCGCTCAAAACCGTGGCCAGATAGGCGAAGACCTGGTTGACGCTGTTGAGCACGCAGGGGTACATGATGTCGGGATCGCCATCGCCATCCAGGTCGGGGTTGGAATTCTGCCCATTCGATTGGTCCGGGGCGGGATTGGTGCCGTCCGAGCAGAGCACGATGATGTGGTCATCGGCATAGCCGTAGGTCTCGGACAGGGTGATATATATATTGGAGAGATCGTTCCAGTACCGGACGTGGTTGTTGCCCTGATTGTACCCGCCATTCATCAGCACCGCCCAACGGTCTCCGCGAGTGGGCGGGATCGGCAGCCCCCAGCCCGTCTGGGAGGCGCGGCGGTTCACCGCCGCCATCAGGGTCTGTCCGATGACCGTCTCGATCATGCGGTAGTCCTGATAGTTTTCCGGAGGGCTGTTGGCGTTGACCGCCGTGACCTGGCCGGTTTCGCCGTTGATAAAGGCATAGCGCACCGGATGAAAGAGGTTGGCGGTGGGGTAGTCGTCAATGTACAGCGCATAACCGTCGGTGGGCGCGATGAGGGCCAGGCCCTTGGTGGCGCGAATCGGGGTGCCGGCGGAAATCGGCCCCCAAATTTTCAGGACGACTTCATCGGTGCCCTGGGGCAGCAGGGCTTTGGTCGCACTGATTAGCGCCTGATCGGCGGTCAGGCGGTCGGCTTGGGCGGCCAGTGAAGTTAGCAGAACCGAAGTGAAAAGAAGCACGAACAATCGCGTTTTCACGTCAACCTCCTAATTTTGAAGCGGTATTGGTCAAGCTGGCTGTCTTCTAACGCGACCTCCCAGTGGGGCGTGGCGCATCCCAGCTTTTTTAAGATAATGAAAAAAACCTTAAAAGTCAAGGGATTTTAAGCATTCCATCTAAAAAATTGCGGCATTTCATTTAAAGAAATTGAGGCCGGGAACGCCTATTTTATGGAGTAGTGAAAAGGGCATCCAGCAAATTTCGAGAGATTGCAACTTTTTGCGGGCATGCTGAGTCTTAAGTATAAGATGGCCTTGGAAAACGCCAGGACATCGGACATGGAGTTGGTTCATGCGGCGAAACAGGGGGATCGTCAGGCATATGGCCAGCTGGTGGCGCGGTATCAGGATCAGATCTACGACCTGGCCTGCCGCACCCTGAATGACTCCGTCCGGGCGCAGGATGCCGCCCAGGACGCCTTCATCCGCGCCTGGCGGGCGTTGCCCAGTTTCAAAGGTGAGAGCAAGTTTTCGAGTTGGCTCTATCGGATCGTCCTAAACTGCTGCTACACCGAGTTGCGGCGCAAGGGCATCGCCATCGAACCGGCGGCTACGGAGCCCGAGGTTGAATTTGACTATGATTTGGGCCGGACCGAGCTGTTCGATAAGAAGATTGATCAGGCCGATCTTGTTGATCGGTTGTTGAAGAAATTGACACCCATCTACCGCTCCATCGTTGTTCTACATTATATGCACGGCCTGAGTTGCGAAGAGATATCATCGGTCGTGAATCATCCGGTAGGGACGATAAAAGCCTACCTGCACCGGGCTCGAGCCCGGATGCGGGCGGAAGCGGAAGTCCTGCTGAAATTGCCTGAATCCGCATGATGAGTTGCGCGAAAATAGCCTTCATCGAAGAATATCTGCGGGGCGAGATCACTCCAGCCGAGCGGTCCGAGTTCGAGCGGCATTTGGCCTCCTGTCCCCGCTGCCGCCAAGCCGTGGAGCGCGAAAAGCGATTTGATGAACTGTTGCGTGGACAGCCTCAGCTCGCGGCTCCGGCGATGCTGCGGGAACGGGTGATGAAGGGATTGGATTCGCCAAAGCTGTTCTTCTCGTTTTCGGATCGGATTTGGATGATCGGACTGGGTTTGGTCTTGGCGGCCATCGGCGCGATGATCGGTTACGCCGGACGCGAGATCGTCGGCGGCGCTTATGGTCGTATTTTGCAATGGCTTGCTTCAGAAAGGTTCTTCGAATCGGCGCGCGGCTATTTAAGGAGCTCCGGGACGGATTGGCTGGGTCAACTGACGGCCGTCAATCCCCTTTCCCTCCTCAACTTTTTTGTCGCCGCCGTGATTCTCTGCTGGGGGCTTTGGCAGATGGTGAAAGTATTGCGGCGCTGAGTGCACCGATTGCGCTGCCCGTGGCAATCTTGCAAGGATGGCTTAAAAAAAAGTGAAGAAAAGCTGTAGAAATGCGGCTTTTTTTGGGTATAATAATTGCCGTTTGGTTTCAGAATACCTTCGGCAAAGATATTTCGGAGTATGATCTTCACCATAATGTATTTTTCATTCAGGTGTTGCAACGGCGCCTAATTCGTATTATATTATATTGTTAAAAAAAACCTGTACCATAGCCTAAGAGGGAGCGATCATGCTGAAGAAGCTCTTCAGACCACTGAAGGGGGCTTGGGCCTCCGATCAGGGATTCACGCTGATTGAAGTACTCATCGTGGTGGTGATTGTGGCCATTCTGGCGGCCATATCGGTGCCGATCTACATTCAGTATGTGGAGGGCGCGCGCGCGGCGGATCCACAGGCCACCATCGGTTCCATCTACAACCAGGCGAAGATGTATCGCCAGGACAATGGCGAATATCCTTCGGACGTTCAGATCCTGCAGGAACAGGAATATCTGGAAATTGACCAGGCGACCATGGAGCAGTGGGAATTCCAGATCATCGGCGGGCCGGACGCCATCCAGCAGATCATGGGCACGTCCACCGAGCGCATGAAAGGCGGCGCCGGAAAAGTGGTGATTTACGATGTGCAAACCGGCAAATTCACAGGTTATGGTCTGCCATCGGACCAGGGCACAGAATAATCATCCCAGAACGGACGTCAAGCGTGGAAATCAAGGACATCAACCAACTGCTGAATTTCGCGGTTGATCAGGGCGCTTCAGATCTGCACCTGTCCACCGGATCCATTCCCATGATCCGCGTGCACGGACGCATGCGCAAGCTGACTCTGCCGCACATGACTCAGCCCATCATGGAGCGGCTGATCTTCGACATTCTGAGCCAACCGCAGCAAGAGCGGTTGGAAGAGGTCAAGGAGATTGACTTCTCGTATAAGCTGGAAGGTGTGGCGCGCTTCCGTGTGAACGTTTTCCAGCAGATCAATGGGGTCGCCGCCGCCTTCCGGACGATTCCGTCAGAAATACGCTCGTTTGAAGAGCTGGGTTTGCCGGCCATTATGAAGGATCTGGCGCTGCGCGACCGGGGCTTGGTTTTGCTCACGGGTCCCACCGGCAGCGGCAAGTCCACCACTCTGGCGACGATGGTGGATCACATCAACGAGTACAAGGAACTCCATATCATCACCATCGAAGACCCGGTGGAGTTCTTCCATGAAAGTCGCCAATGCCTGATCAACCAGCGCGAGCTGGGCGCCAGCACACACTCCTTTGCCAATGCGCTGCGCGCCGCGCTGCGCGAAGACCCGGACGTGATCCTGGTGGGCGAAATGCGCGACCTGGAAACCATCGCTCTGGCCCTGACCGCCGCCGAGACCGGCCACCTGGTGCTGGCGACACTCCATACCTCCAGCGCCGCCAAGACCATTGACCGCATCATTGACATTTTCCCCTCGTCGCAGAAAACCCAGGTGCGATCCATGCTGGCGGAATCTCTGGAGGCGGTGGTGTCGCAGAAGCTTCTGCCGATGAAGGATGGATTGGGTCGAGTTGCCGCACTGGAGGTGATGGTGGCTTCCACCGCCATCCGTAATCTGATCCGCGAAGACAAGATCTATCAGATCCCCTCGGTGATTCAATCCGGCGGCAAGATGGGGATGCAGTCGTTGGATCAGGATCTGATGAGATTGCTGCATAAAGGGGTCATTGACCGTGAAGTGGCCGCGCATGTGGCCGAGAATCCCAAGTTGTTCGAGGTGAACCTGGCCGGCTAATCGGCGCAGTGCGCGGGCGGGCCGGGGATCTTTGCTGCTTGAAGAATACCTCCGGATCATGCAAAAGGCTCGAACATGAAAGCGTTTCTGAAAATCTTCCAGAGCGACCGCGGCGGCATCACCTTTATCGAGGTGCTGGTGACGTTCGTCATCATTGCGGCGGCGGCGATCGCCACGGCTCACTCCATGTACGTCGGCACGCGGGCGCTGCGGGTGGACATGCACAAGCAGCAGGTGCTGCAACTGGTGGAACGGGAGATGGAATACTGGATCGGGCGGATCTACACGGGCAATCCGCCGGTGGATCCCAATCCCGCCGAACTGGCCGGGAATCCCAACCAGCAGCACTACCGCCTTTTCTATCTCGATGAAGGGGAGGGTTACCAGGCCACGGTAAAGATGTTTCACGATCCGATCATCAAGCGCTACGATCCCGCTTTGATTGGACCGAACGGTCAGGTCGAGCTCGAATACTGGGTGGTGACGGTCTGGGGAGAATGGGCTGAGTACAACGGGGAGGAATTCACGCGCTCGAATAATAAGGCGATTAAGATTACCACCTATGTCGCTCGGCCTTAAGGGGGATGCCATGAATTCAATGCGTCACGTCACGATCAGAACCGCGACACGAGGCGGCGTTCATGCCCTGTTGCAGGATCAGGGATGGACCTTCATCGAAGCGGCCTTCTCGGTGATTCTGATATCCATCGTCTTCCTCGGATTTACCGTAAGCCTGCTCGCCTTCCGCGAAACCTTCAGCCGCGCCTGGGCGATGCGGATTATGGATCAGTACGCCATGAATTTTTCGGATGAGGTGCGGGATAAGTTGCGCACGGCCACCAATCGGCAGCACAATCCGCCGACGCACAATTATGAGGCCTTCAAGCTGCAAATCCCGGAATACAAATTCAGCAATCTGATCAACATCGTCATAGCGTCGCACAATTATAATTTCTCGATTCAGCCGGTCAAGGGCATCATGATCGGCATTGATAATGTGGCGCCCCAGGCTTTCGATTGGGAATTTGAGAATGCCAACTGGACTGAAAATCACCGGTTTTTCATCGGGGATTTCAAGTTGGATACCCTGTGGTTTAAAGAAAATGGCACCCGCCAGCCTTATTTCTATAATGCCATGGGCAAGATTGATTTTACCGTGCGCTACGAGCGCGCCCGCCAGGTCGAAACCAATCTGGGCATGATCGGACGAACCTTCAAGTACGAAAAGAGCTATTCGATTTCCGCCTTCATGAAGAATAATATTGATCAACCGGACTAAGGCCAATCTCAACGGGGGAATAGACCATGACAACATGGCTTGATCCACGGCGCTGGAAGCAGGGCGCCACCGGGGATGAGGGCAGCTTTCCCATGCTGGCCGCTATCATGGTGGTCATGCTGATTTTCGCCGGATTGTCCTTTCTGAAATGGGGCTCCGATGAGAGTTTTGAAGCGATGCGCAACGAGCACAAGCTACAGGCTTACTATGTGGCGCATGCCGGCGTGGTGAATTGGGGATTTAACCATTTGCTGGACATGAATCCCAGCACCATTCCGCCCTATCTCGTTTGGCTGAAGACCAATGGTCTGGTGACGGACGCCTACGGCGCCGTGGTGGGGCGGGTGGACGTCTGGACTGCGCCCGACAACATTAACGAAGGCGGCACCGGCTTCGCCGATTTCAATTATGTGGATGTCGGCGCGATCGGAAAAGTGGATATCCTGACAGCGGAAGGGGAGGAATACAGCATCCGGGATAGCGTGATCGTGACCGTGAAGCTGCTGAATCTTTCGCAATTTCTTTACCTGACCAACATGGAAACCACGATCTTCGGCGAAGTGATCAAGTTCTGGGGCGCCGACACGCTGGATGGCTGGGTGCATTCGAACGATACCATCTCGATGATGGGCGGCGGCGGAGGCCCCGGGCCGGTCTTTTACGACCATGTCAGCACCACGGCTCCCTTTATCAACGTCATCAGCGGGCAGCCGCAATATTTGGGCGGTCCCCCCTGGCTGAACTACCGCGAGATCCAGCTGCCCTCCATGGCCACCGAAGTGCGCAATGCCGCATCTTCGATGGGTCTCTTCTTCACGGATGACGGAACCTTCCAGAATGATCTTGCCAGCCGGCTGGTCTTCAATAACAATCAGGGCTGGACTTTGTATCAATGGGATATAGGGGTGCCCTGGGACAGCACCATTGCCATGCCGGTGCAATCGGGCGGGCCGCCCACCTGGCAGGCGATCTTTGTAGAGGGCTACCTGGAGATCAAGGGCATCGTCAGGGGTCAGGTCACCGTCGGAGCGGCCGGAAATTCCCTCGCCATGGGCAAGAACTGCATCCGCTTGGTGGACGATTTGCGCTACTGGATGGCGGATTCTATCTACGGCACTTTCAATGATACCACAGGTAATTTTACCGATATTATGGGGCTGGTTTCGGAAGGCGACATCGTCGTGGCCAATACCTATGCCAATGGACGGAACAACGGCAAATTTGCCACGCCGACGGGCATGTGGCGCCAGAGCATTCTGATTGATGCGGCGATGGTGGCGCTCGGGGAGAGCTTCACCTTTGAAGATCAGAATGACAATTATTTGTGGGAATATTCCACCGGCTTCATCAGCCCCACCTATCAAGATGAACGCGGCGATATCCGCATCGTCGGATCGGTGACTCAGAATCGCCGCGGTTACGTGCATCGCAACAACCACGGGGCGCCCGGCGGCGGACCCGCGGGCGGCACGGGCTATGGCAAGCAATATCACTACGATGCGCGGTTCGATTATATGGCGCCCCCTTACTTCATTCAGGTCGCGGATGAGGAAGGCGACGCCCAGTTTGAAATCGTGAGCTGGGGACATTGGGAAAATAAGACCCCATGATTCAGCCTGATCAGAAATACAAAACACAACGACCTTCACTCCCCCTTTCTTCCTTAGTTGTGACCATCCCGGCAAAAGATCATGATTAAAATCGGAAGTCAGCAGCGTGTGGGGCTGGACATCGGCTCGCACAGCATTAAAATCGCTGTTCTCGAAGGAGCCGGCGCCCACCAGCGTCTGAAGGCTCACGTCGTTTTTCCCATTTACAGCGGGGGCGAGATTTTTGACCCGGACGGCCCGAAGAAATCGGTGGTCGTTCCACGGCTTCTCAACGCCTTCAACCAGCTCCGCCTAGCGCCCAAGAAAGTGCATCACCTGGCGTCCGCCATCGGCGGCCAGGCGGTGGCCGCCAAGGAGATCAAATCGGTGCAGATGACCGACACCGAAATGGATTCCTCGCTGCTCCTGGAAGCCCGCAAGCACCTGCCGCTGGACGGCAGCGAAACCATCGTGGATTACCAGGTGTTGGGAGATGACATCCACGAATCGGATAAGCTGCGCGTTCTATTGGTGGCGGCCACGCGCAAGTTTTTTCAGGCTCACCTGGAGATGCTGCGCGATATCGAGCTGAAACCGGGCATCGTGGACGTTGACCAACTGGCCGGCTTGAACTCTTACATCACTCAGAATGACCTGCCCGACGATGGGGCTCTGCTTTTCCTCAATGTCGGTTGCCGCAAAACCAATCTCTCCGTTCTGGGCCGCAGATCCCTCTTCTTCACGCGCGACATTCCCATCGCCGGTTATAGCTTCACGCTGGACCTGATGAAGCGCTACAATCTGAGCTATGATGACGCCGAGCGTGTCAAGGCGGCTCAGGGGATGGAGCCGGATCTCCCCATGGCGGACATGGGGCCAGAGAATTCCTTGCAGCTGGCCGAAAAGGCGTCCTTCGAGCGGTTGGGGGATGAAATCAATCGATCCCTGCGCTACTACGTCAAGGAGACCGGTCAGAGTTATTTCCACAGCATCGTCATCACAGGCGGGTCGGCCAAGCTAAAGGGATTGGATGCCTTCCTGCAGCGGAAGTTCAATTTGCCAGTTCTGATTTATAACGCCTGCGCCGCCTTCGAATCCGGCAAGACGCTGGAAGAGGGTCCGCAAATGGCGGTGGCCGTTGGTTTGGCACTTCGAGCGGAGTAACCCATGCTAAAAGTCTTCAGCATCAACCTGAACAAGACCGAAGGACACGTCGAAAGGGAAGCTCGCTGGCGCCGGCGCCGCGAAGGCCTAACCATCACCGTCTTCTTTCTGATTTTCGGCATCCTGTCCCTCTACATTTACCGAAATCACCAGGCGCTGGGGCAGATCATCCAGACGAAGCAGGACCAGATTCAAACGATTCAAAAGCGCCTGGAAGAGCTGAAGATGGCCGGCAAGGACATTTCCAAGGGCGACGTGCTCACTCTGGCGCGAATGGAGAAAGAGCGTTTCCTCTGGGGCGGCAAATTGAAGATTCTGGCCGATATTCTGCCTCAGGATATGGTTTTAACGCTCTTGGAATATAACAATCGCGAATTGCGCCTCAAGGCGATCAGCAAAATCCTGGCAGATGAAAAGGAATTTGACAAGGTCTCGCAGTTCATGGACATGCTCAAATCCACGCCTTTCTTCTATCGAGAATTTTCGAACATCCGGTTTACGGAATCCCACCGGGTGCGGGTCGAGAAACAGGAGATTCTCTCCATTACCATCAACTGCGCCATCGAGAAGCTGGCGCTGGTCCCCAAGCCATCGGCCGCCAAGACCCGGACCACCAAAAAGTTCGGCATGACAGATAAACAGACCACGGTTAAAGGCCTTCCGGAACCCTAAAAGCCATGAAAAAGATCCTGCTTCTGCTGCTCATCGCCTTAATCTTCGGGGGGGGATTCTGGCTGTATTATAACATGATCTATCAGAAGCTACCGGTGCAAATCGCCGAACTGGATCGGCAAGTTCAGTCGGAAAACGAGAAGTTGATTTCGGCGGAGATTCTGGCTCAGGAGCTGGATCTGGTAGCCCAGCTCATCGAGCGCAATCTGGCGACCTCGGCCCAGGATTCTCTGGCGGAAGACGCCTCCATGCCCTTCCTGGACTACGTGACCAATCTGCTGCGGCAGCTTGACATCAAACTGATTTCCCTGGAGCCGAAGAAGCGGCGCACGCAGCTCGATCATATCAAAACGCCCTACGCTCTTTCCGTCGAGTGCAGCTATGCCAAATTTGGGAAGTTGGTGACGGAACTGGAAAAATCGGAGCGCTTGATTTCGGTGGAATCCTTCCTTGTGGATAATGGCTTCCGCAAAGCCTCGGTCTCGGAAAGCAAAACCCGGGCGATGGAAGACCGCCTTTTTGAAATGGAAATTTCCACCTTGACATTAATCAAACACCAATAACATCGAACAGCCCTCCCACGCTCGATGCCCGGGTGAGAAAATCGAGAGGGAGGGCTGCATGTTAACGGTCCAACGCATGCTGTTGAGAGCCCCCTATGCGTGAACGCGAAAGACTTCTCTGGAGCATCCTGATCATCCTCTTGCTCATTCTGGCCGGCTACGAGGGCTTCAACGCCTATCGCATGGGCAAGCAGGTGCGGCAATACCATGAGGCGATGACCAAAGCGGCGCTGGGATCGGAAGATCCGCAGCTGCGGGAGACGGTCGAAACCCTGGAAGCGGATCTGCAGGCGCGACTGAACTATAACTTCGAGTCGAACCGCGATCCCTTAGATCTTTCGCAGGTGATCTACGCCCGGCGTCTGCTGGCTTCGCTGGGATTCACAGAGACGCCGGAATCGCAGGGCAAATTGCGTCTCTCCTGCACTGTGATCGCCCAGGAGCCTGCGGCAGTGATCAAATCCCGGGGACGCTCGAATATCGTCCGCGTTGGGGATGTGATCGACGGCTACCGCGTTTCCTCCATTCAGGCCGAGCAGTGCGTGCTGGTGAAGGGGGATGAGCGGCTGGTACTGGGTACGGAAAGGGCCTTTGAGTCCCTCGAGGAGGCTCAGCAAATGGACGAGGGGAACATTTCCGTCACCGCGTCTGAGGTGGACACTCTGGCGCCCGATTTGAATTTCTAATTTGACGAAATCCGCGACGGATCGTTCATACGAAAGATTCCTCGCAACCGGCACCATTAAATCCTGGAAAAAACAGACTCGACGAAGCGTTCCTTGGCTCCGAGGGGCGGCTTTGAATAAAAAGGAGAATCTCATGCAGCGACTGATTGCGATCTTAAGTTTTATCCTCTTGGCCGTTTCCGTCTGGGCCCAGGCGCCGTCCCCGATGGGCCTCGTGCAGACCGGGGGAGCGGCGACCTCGCCGGGCCTGCAGAAACTGGTGACGATAGACGCAGAAGACGCCTTTTTGCCTTCGATTTTGGCGATTCTGGCATCCGAAAGCGGCTACAATATTGTGACGGGCCCCGGGGTCAATAAGGAGGAGCGCGTCACCGTTCATTTGAAGAACACGCCCATTGAACAGGCCATGAACCTGGTGGTGCGAGCCGCCGGGCTTTCCTATGAACTCGTGGGCAACTCCTTCCTGGTCGCTCCCGCCAAGCAGCTTAAGGAAGAGGTCGGGCAGACCTCCTATGTCGTGGAATTGCAGTATTCTTCGGCCAGTGAAGTCGCCAAGATGCTGAGTGATTTCAACGCCAAAGTGCAGGTGGATACGGCGGGCAATAAGCTCTTGATCATCACCAGCGCCAAGGTGATCAGTGAGATTGACCGAGTGATTAAATCGGTGGATCGCCCTTCGTTGCAGATCATGCTGGAGGCCCTTCTGATCGAGGTGGCGGTGGAAGACGAAGAGCAGTTGGGCATTGACTGGAGCCAGCTTTCCGAAATCAGCACCACGGCCATCGAAATGGGCATTGATCCCACGACCAATACCCGCGTATCCTCCCTGGTGCCTCCGCCTACGCGCTATAAAGAATTGCCGGATGAAATCAGCTTTTACCCGATAGACGGATTCCTGGATGCCGGCTACATGGCGCGCCAGCCGACCCTGTTCCAGATTACGCTCGATTTCTTGATGAAGAACAACAAGGCCGAAGTGCTGGCCAATTCGAAGATTGCGACGATGAACAATCGCGCGGCGGTCCTCAAGGTGGTGGATGTCATCCCCTACATTCTCTCTTCGGGAGGCCTGGGCGGCCAGGTGCAGGTGCTGGAAAAAGAAGTGGGCATCATGCTGCAGATTAAGCCGACCGTCAACTCTGACGGCTACATCACCACGGAAATCACCCCGGAAGTCAGCTCAGTTTTCCAGCTCGTAGGGCCGCAGAGCAATATCCCCTGGGTCATCAAGCGCACTTCGACGACGACCCTCCGAATCAAAGACGGCCAGTCCATCGTCATCGCGGGACTTCTCGGGGTCACCGCCAAGATAACCAAGCATAAGCTGCCCTTCCTCGGCGACATTCCCCTGATCGGGGGTCTCTTCCGCCATGAATCCGAGACCATCAAGAAAACCGACTTGATCATCCAGGTGACTCCCCACATCATCTCGGGGCCGGAAAGCGGGATCCCAATCCCGGAGAACATCGAAAAGTCGCGCGCCAGGTTTCTGTCCGATGCTTCGGGCGCTTCGAACCAGGATAGTCCGAAGATGGAATTTCAACCGGCGGAGCCGGGCCAATAGCGGATCGCCGGATCGGGCTTCATCAGCGGGAGGGTGGCGCCGGCAAAGAAATGCATCAACAGCAGCGCCAAGGCATGTTGTCACAATTAAATCAGGCTCGGCATGATAAGGTCCGAGCCTGCGTTTCTGCTTGGGGTTTGGCTAAACGGATGGCCTGGGATAGCTTTGCATTAATCCTGATCGTTTTACTCGCACTGCCGCAAATAGGCTTCGCTCAGGATGAACAGACAAAACAAACCCAGAGTTTTAAGCCGCTGGAGCCGCTTCCGAAGGCCCAGGAGCAGCCGTTGGAAGGTCCTCCGCATCCGGCGTTGCGTGAAAATGAGCCAATTGAAGGGCAGGCCCTGGAAGGAGCGGTGGATCCGCAGAAGTACGTCCTGGGCCCCGGTGATCTTATCGGATTTAGCGCCCTCGGGGATGTGGCTCAGGATTTCTTCGCGCGCATTTCGGCGGATGGAAGCCTTCGCATCCAGACCTTGGGCATCTTCCAGGCTGGAGATCGAACGTTCGCCGAGGTAAAGAAGGAGATCCTGGCGGCGGCCCAGAAAAGCTACCGCACCGATCAACTTGCAATCTATCTGGCGCAGTTGCGTGAATTCAAGGCTTCGGTGGGCGGGATGGTCTGGAATCCCGGAACCTACCAAATGACGGCTACCGATCGTGTGTCTTCACTGATCGCTCTGGCAGGGGGATTCTACACTCTGGCTAAGCCGGATGAACTTTTACCGGAACAGTCGTCGAAAGAGCCGAATCTTAAGAAAGAGCGAAAAGGGGCGGAGCTGCCGGAACCGACGACCTATTCGACGCGGCACGCGCAGATCATCCACCGGGATGGAACGGTAGAGCCGCTGGATCTGTTGCTCTTCCTGCGGGCAGGGCGGCCCGAGGGGAATCCCTATTTGCAAGATGGAGATTTTTTACTCATCCCGCCGCTGAATTCCGAAGCCGGACTCTTGGGAATTTACGGCGCGGTGCATCAGCAGGGCTTGATCGAATATGCATCCGGGGACATTCTGGAGCGGGCGATATTGCTGGCGGGAGGATTAACGGAAGAAGCTGACCGCAGCCGCATAGAAATCGTCAGGCAAAACGAGGACGGTTCAGGATTTGCCACCCGGCTCGTGAATCTTGATGCCGAAGGCGGTCTATCCACACCGCTGCAGGCCGATGACCGTATCTATGCCCGGCCGCGGCCGTCGTATCATTGGCCCCGGCAGGTCGAGGTGCGCGGCGAAGTGCCGCGCCCGGGTTTTTATGCCGTGGAGGAAAGCGGGACGCCGATTACCGAAATCGTCGAGCGTGCCGGCGGTTTTACCGACCGGGCCAGTTTGACCGAGGCAATCTTGACGCGGCGCTGGCAACAGGAAAAGGATGATCCCGAATTCGAGCGGTTGCGCAATATGCCGTCGGATAAAATGTCGAAGATCGAATATCAGTATTTTAGAAACCACGTGCTGGAATACCAGGGATTGGTTTCGTTGGATCTCCAGGCGCTATATGCGCAGGGTGATTCGACTCAAAATATTCGCTTATGGGATCAAGACTTGCTGGAAATTCCCGCGCTGACGAAGACCATTCGTGTCACCGGGCAAGTCAATAATCCCGGAGTCCTCGATTACGAGCCGGGCAAAAGCTACCGGCATTATATTGCGAAATCGGGCGGCTGTGCGTGGCATGCTGTCCAGTCTCAAGCCCGGATCATCAAGGCGGTATCCGGCATCTGGGTAAAGCCCGGAAAGACCGAAATTGAGCCGGGCGATACCATCTTTGTCCCGGCGAAAGTTGATGCTGATTCTTGGCGTCTATTCAAGGACATCATGCTGATTGTAACGCAGTTTGCCACGCTTTACCTGGTTGCCATCAGCGCCTTCAAATAGGCCGATTCTGTAAGGTGATAGCATAACCGAGCGGATGACTGAAAAGATGCATAGCCTGCAACTCGAAAAACTGGGGAATATCCTCCTGCGCGGCGGGCTGATCACCGACGAGCAGTTGCGCAAGGCGCTCAATGAGCAGAAATATAAGAATGAGAAGCTCGGGCAAATTCTGATCGCGCTGGGGCACGCGGTCGAGGAAAATATCATCTGGGCGCTGGCGCAGCAGATGGGGCTGGATTTCGTACCCAACGAAAAATTGCTGGAAGCGCACGAGGCGGTCGTGGGCCTGGTTCCGGAGCCCTTCGCCAAGCAGCACCTGCTGCTGGCCGTGGCGGCCAACGATTCGACGTTGCAGGTGGCCATGGCCGATCCCGACGATATCGTCGCTCTGGATTCGCTGCAAAAACTGACCAACCGCGCCATTCAGCCGGTGCTGGCCACGCGCAACGGCATCTTGTCCGCCATCGAGCAGCTCTATGTGCGCATTCGCAAGTCGGATGAAGTCACTGAAGTGATGGGCGATTTGCAGTTCTTTGCCGAAGCGGACAACGAGGAAGAGGGGCTGGTGGACATGTCCCGCGCCGAGGTCGGGATTGATGACGCGCCCATCGTCAAGCTCTGCAACCTGATGATGGGAGAAGCCCTAAAAGAGCGCGCTACCGACATCCACGTTGAAATGCAGGATACTCGCGTCTCCATCCGCTATCGTATTGACGGGGTGCTGCAGGAAATGATGACCCCGCCCAAGACGGCTCATGCCGGCCTCATTTCGCGCATCAAGATCTTGTCGCGGTTGAACATCGCCGAAAAGCGTCTGCCGCAGGACGGCCGCCTCACCATTAAGGCTCCGGGTAAGGAGGTGGACGTGCGCGTCAGCATTTTGCCGACGGTGAACGGCGAAAAGGTCGTGATGCGTCTGCTTGATAAATCCGGCTTTGCCATGACGCTGGAAACCCTGGGATTTGAGCCGGAAATGTTGAAAATCTTTCGCCGCTGGATTATCCAGCCCTACGGCATGTTGATCATCTCGGGACCCACCGGATCGGGCAAGTCCACGACGCTTTATGCGGCGTTAAAAGAGATCAAAAGTCCGGGAGACAATATAACGACCGTGGAAGATCCGGTCGAATATCATCTTGACGGCATCAACCAGGTGCAGGTGAAGGCAGGCATTGGGCTGACCTTCAGCACGGCGCTGCGGCACATTTTGCGCCAGGATCCGGACAAACTGCTGATCGGCGAAATCCGCGACGCCGAAACGGCGGACATCGCCGTCAAATTCTCACTCACCGGCCATTTGGTATTCTCCACCCTGCACGCCAATGACGCGCCTTCCACCATTACGCGTTTGATTGACATCGGCGTGCCTCCCTTTTTGGTGGGATCCTGTCTGAACCTGGTGATGGCTCAGCGCCTGGTGCGCCGCACATGTCTGAAGTGCAAGATTCCCTACGAGCCCAGCCGAGAAGAGCTGGAGGCCCTCGATCTGGACAACGAGCGGGGCCGCTCCATTCAATATTTCCGGGGCCGGGGCTGCGTTCAATGCCGCAATACCGGATATTACGGCCGGATCGGCATCTTCGAGATCATGGAAATGCGGCAGAAACTCCGCCGCCTGGTATTTGAAAGTGCCAATCAGGAAGATATTCGCGAAGCGGCCTTGCAGCAGGGGATGGTTTCCTTGCGCGAGGCGGGGATTCTGAAGATCCAACATGGGATCACGACCATTCAGGAAGTTCTGCGCTCAACGGTTACCGAAGTGTAAACTCCCGGATTTCTCATGCCCAACTACGCCTACATCGCCAAGGACGCCGAAGGCAAGAAGTTAGAAGACTACCTGCGCGCGGCCAGCCTCGAGGCGGCCATGGAGACTCTGCGACGCAAGGGCGTCAACATCGTCTCCATCCGCGAGGTGAAGTCGGAATACCAGGCGGAACAATTGACGGTGGCCGAACAGGTCAACCTCTTCTTCTTCAAGGTGCGCACGCACGTTCCGCTGAATATCCTGGTGTTTTTCACCCGCCAGTTGGCGACGATGTTCTCCGCCGGTTTGACGATTGAAAAATCCATCGCCAACCTTATGATGGAGGAGAAAAATAAGCGTTTTCGCAAGGTGCTGGCGCAGGTCGGCAACGATCTAAAGCGCGGCATGGCGCTGTCGGACGCCATGGCCAACCATCCGGGCGTTTTCTCCAACCTGTTCGTGGCGTTGGTGCGAGCGGGAGAAGTTTCCGGTTCGCTGCATGTGACTCTGGATCAGCTTTCCGCCTACCTCGAAGCCTCCTCCGAAACGCGCCGCAAGGTGATTTCAGCGCTGGCCTACCCTGTTTTCTCGCTCTGCTTCCTGATCTGCATCGTCACGTTCTTGTTGGTGGTCATCGTGCCGCTGTTTCAGGATGTTTATTCAAAATTTGGAGCGAAGCTGCCAATTGCGACGCGCACGTTGGTGGCGGCGTCGCAGCTTATTTCGGGGAACTTCGTGGTCGCGGTGGGGATGGTGCTAACCGCCATCATTTCCGTCTGGTTGACCAGCATGACCGAGCGCGGGGGATTGGTGATTGACGGCATCAAACTGCACTTTCCCGTTTTTGGGATGCTGCTGCACAATTCGGTGATGAATAAGTTTTCGCGCACGTTCGGCATTCTGATCGGATCCGGCGTTCCGGTCCTGGACTCGCTGTCGCAAGTTCAGAAGGTGGTGGGGAATAAGGTGGTGGAGAAGGGAATCCGCGAAGCCAAAATCTTGATCAAGGATGGCTTCTCCATCTCGGTGGCATTGAAGAAGGTGCGCGTCTTTCCTCCGACTCTGATCCAATTAACCAGCACCGGCGAAGAAACCGGCGAAATTGATAAACTACTTGAGAAGGCGGCATATTTCTACGAAAAGCAATTGGACGCCACCGTGGATCGGTTGACGTCCTTGATTGAGCCCATTTTGATCTCGCTGATCGGCGTGGTGGTGCTGGTCATCATCGTATCGCTTTATCTTCCTATCTTTTACCTCGGGATGGCGGTGCGGCAGGGAATGTAAAGGCTACAGGTGAATTGAGCTCGTCAAACGCAAGGGCGACCCACGGCAGGGGGTCGCCCTTGATCTTCCTGAGACGTTCGCGGGGCGATCAGGGGGCCTTCCGCCTACCCAAAATCTGAGCGAAAATCGCTTGACATGCTCCACTGAGCTTTCTTAAATTTAGGGAAAATCGTTCACTCCCTATGCCTGTATCATCGAAACTCAACAACATGACGGCCCTGGATTTTGACGTCATCTGGCAAGCCCTCAAGGATCATCCCGAATCGTATGTCAATTTCGGGGAATATTGGTGGACCCTGAAGCGCATGCTGGCCGATTGGGCCGAAGAGAAAGGCTCTTCGGCGGATGCCGGGCTTATTCGCGGCCGCACCGCGCCCCGCTATGCGGTGGAGCTGGAAGAGAATGAAGTCTACCAGTTTCTCGATGAATTCTCCGGCGTGGACGATTTTCTGGATTGGATCGCTTACGTCAATCCTCGGCCGGTCTGGGATGAAGCTGCGGGGGAAGAAGTTATTATTGAAGACCCGGAATGGGAAGAGAATTTCGTGTGATGCCGTCTCGGGTTAAAGCGGCGCCCGACGGCGTCGCCGCTGCTGCCAAGTTGCGGGTCGCCCTGATCTCGGTCGGGGCGGCGCTTTTTTTGACCGGCGCGAAAGCCGCGGTGGGAATCTGGACGGGAAGCCTGGCGCTGCTTTCCGAAGCCGCCCATTCCGGTCTGGACCTCATCGCTTCCTTGATCACTGCCCTTTCGGTTCGCGTCGCCGACCGCCCGGCGGATAAGACTCACCATTATGGGCACGGCAAGATCGAAAGCCTTTCCGCCCTCTTCGAAGCCACACTCCTCTTGATCACCTGCGCCTGGATTTTGCACCAAGCGATTCATCGCCTGGCCGAGCGCGGTCCGGGGCCGGTGATCAATGCTTACAGCTTCCTGGTGATCCTGCTGGCTATCGGCATTGATCTGTACCGCTACCGCGCCCTGATGAAAACCGCGGTGCGCTATCATTCTCAGGCGCTGGAAGCCGACGCGCTGCATTTTTATTCGGACATTTTGGGCTCCAGCTTGGTGTTGGTGGGCCTGATCGCCGTGGCTGTGGGCATCCCCTCAGCGGACGCCCTGGCGGCCATTCTGGTGGCAGTATGGGTGGCCACGCTGGCGATACGGCTGGGGAAAAAGAATATTGACATCCTGCTGGATACCGTGCCTCGCGATTATGCCGAACAGGTCCACGGCATCGTCGCCGAAACGGATGGCATCTTGAGCCTCGACAGCGTTCGCCTGCGTCGTTCCGGCTCGTCCTTATTTGCCGATTTGCGGGTGGGCATTGATCGCACTCTGCCGTTTGAGCGGGCTCACACGCTTGCGCGAGAACTGGAGCAGAAGCTGGCTCGCGCGATTCCCGGTCTGGATGCGGTGGTGCACACGGATCCGACGGCGGCGCCGAATGAGGCCCTCGACGGGGGCATTCTGAATTATATTCGCACGCGCGGTTTGGAAGCGCATCATCTCATCCTTCATCACGGGAAGGACGGCTATGCGGTCGAGCTGCACCTCGAAGTGGACGGACAATTGACTATCCGCGAAGCGCACGATATGTCGAGCGATTTGGAGCGGGAAATTCCGTCTCTGTTTTCCAATATCGTCTCGGTTCGGATTCATATTGAGGAGGCCGGTTCCTCGTACTACCAGGAGATTTCGCAAGGCGAGTTTCAGCCGGAACTACTCGAGCAGATCAGCCAAATCTGCGCCGCCCAGCTCGGAGAAAGACGCTGTCATGACATCAGCCTGAGCCGCTCCGGCGGGATTTTCTCGGCGACGCTGCACTGTCTTTTCCCGGAACACATCACCGTCAGCGAAGCTCATCGGCAGACGACGCGCCTGGAAGAAGAATTGCGCCGAAACATGCCGATTCTGGACCGCGTCTTGATCCACGCCGAGCCTATGCCTTCCGACGCGCCCCCATGATCACCGTCCTAAACTCCTCGGCCCGCACCAACCGCCTTTTATGGATTCCTCCGGCTCTCCTCTTGATCGCCGCGGCTCTGGCGAAGGCGCAGGAGCCGCTTGCCTTCCTTCTGGAAATCTCCAATTACGGTTTTCGTCTGCCTCCGGTATTAGAGTCCCTGTTGGCGCTGCTGCTGCCGGCTCTGGAAATGCTCCTCGGCTGTTTCCTGCTTTTTAGAAATTCACGCATAGCGGCCGCGCTGAGTATGGCGTTGCTTATCTTTTTCTCCATCGGAATTCTGGCGGCTCTACCGGCCGGATACTTGCATCGCTGCGGCTGTCTAGGTCCCGAGAAGTTGGATCCGACGCTGGCGCTGATCAAGAATGGAATCGCCGTGGCGCTGTTGGCCCTGGGATTCCTGCCGTTCGCCCGACGCGCCGGAAAGACCAACGCCTGGGGCGCGATGGGCGTCATCATGGGTGGGATAGTCTCCAGTCCAGTTATAATGGGAATCGTCATTCTTGCTTTGCTTTCGTCCATTATGGCGGGAAAACGCGTCTTTTTCGCACTTCTGATCGGGCTGGCGCTGGGATTCGCGCTGAAGCTTTCGGGATTTCCGCTGTTGGCGCTGCTCGTCGTGGGATTTGTGTTATATCTATTCGCTGTGGAGGAGCCGCGGACGGGCGCATGGCGGCCCGTGGCGCTCACGGCATTGATCGCGGCCATCTGCTGGGTGGGATTTGCCTATCCGGCGGCCCCGAAAATTCCCAAACCGCTTCTCGAAGTGGGTCAACCCCTGCCGCCTTCATTGGTTTTCAAAGATGCGATGGCGAGGGATGCGAAAGGGAGATCTCTGCTGCTTTTCCTGCAGCCGGATTGCGATGAGTGCCGCGATTGGCTGGCGGCGGCCGCCGCCATAGCGCGACTGTCGAATTTACCTCCGTTGACGGGAATCGTTCCGGGAACGGCAGTGAACGCTGAGGTTTTTCAGGAAAAAGAGGGGATTGCCTTTGATGTCAAGGCCATGGGCGTGGCGGCTTTCAACCGGACGGTGCGGCGCACGCCGCTGCTGGTGCTGGCCGAATCGGGGAAGGTGACGCGGATTTTCACGGAAGGCTCGCTGCCTCGACGCTTGATTCTTGAGGAGGCTTTGCGATGAGGCGAGGCGCATGCATGTTTTGCCTATTTCTCTTGATGCGGCTGCTGTGCGGCTGTTCCGGCTCTCCCCAGGAGAAACCTCTGGTGATCTGGGTATCGGGCGGTCTGCGGGGCGATTTTCTTCCGCAGGGCGAATACGGCCAGCCTCAGTCAAGCGGTCTGTCGAGAGTCGCCCGGGCGCTCGAGTTGTACCGCCAGCCGGATGATCTGCTGGTGGATCTGGGGAGATTTCGATATCCGGTCGGCATATCCGGCGAAAACCGGCGCTGGCGGATTCGCGCGAACGGCTTTCGGAAGGCCATGACGCGGCTGCGGTATGACGCCATCAATGTTTCCGTCCTGGATCTGCCGCCCTGGCCGCCGGAGTTGGCCGATCAGGCGAAGGGATTGGATCTTCCGTTGATCGGTGGAAATATCCGCAATGACAGTCTTATCTTTCGAGGCCGGGTTTTGCTTCGGCAGGATCCCCTTCGCATCCGTTTCTTAGGAATCACCGGAGGCGAGGGTGAGTTCGGACATTGGATTGATCAAAAGGCCAAATCGCCTGACGGTGATAGAGATTCCTCCGATCTGGCAATCTTATTGACCGATGCATCCGAAGAAGAGATCAGGGCGTTTGGCGGCGCGGCGGCGGATATAGATCTGATTCTCTGGCTGAATAGCGGCCAACCGGTGGCCGAGGAGATCGGCGGGGTGTTGGCGCTGGGCTTGGGCGATCAGGGGAATTGCCTGGGGCGGGTGGAAATATCACCGGCCGGCAAGGCGAAACCGCATTTGTCGCGGAGCGATGTAACCGGCTGGACCGACGGAAAGCCTTACCGCCATCATCCGGCGCGGGAGGCGCTGCTGACGAAGCTAACATCCTGGCGCAGGAAGCCGGAATTACGCGCCTATCTGTGGCAGATTCCTGAAGAGCTTTCGCCGGAAAAGCACGCCGAGGCGCAGCGGCGACAGACGGGTCAAGAGGCCGATCAATACTCGGATCTGGAGGAGGTCCATCGCGGCACGCCCACGGATTATGCGGGATCAAAGCGCTGTCTGGATTGTCATCCGTCGGAACATTCAAGAGACTTGGCGCGGCGGCATCTGCACGAAACGAGCCCCGAAGTGCGGGACTACGCAGTTTATGAGCGATGCCTGCCCTGCCACGCGACGGGATTCGATGATCCGGCGGGATTTCTGCTCCCCTGGGAGAGGCCGGATCTCCTGCGGGTGGGATGCGAAGCGTGTCACGGCGGGAGCTATGCTCATGCGTTGCAGGGTAATCCGCCTTATCCTCTGAAACCGGAAGAGGAAGCCTGCGATGGATGTCATCGTGAAGCGGCTTGGCCGGTGGGACATCCATAAGAGCTTGGGCGTTTATAGGAAGGAAGGCATCCATTCTTATCGGATTAAGTTAGAGGTCTTATGTCTCAGGAATTGCACCTGCTGGGAATTTCCGGCAGCCTGCGCAAGGGGTCATTGAACACCGGGCTGCTGCGGGCGGCGGCCGAGCTGCTGCCGGAGGGCGTTCATCTGGATATCTACAGTCTGCGGCAGATACCGCCCTATAATTACGACCTGGAAGTGGCCGCTTATCCCGAACTGGTGCGGGATTTCAAGGAGCGTATTCGTGCGGCGGATGGGCTGATACTCGCCTCGCCGGAGTACAATTTCTCCATCCCGGGCGTTCTGAAGAACGCCATAGATTGGGCCTCGAGGCCGCCGAAGGAGAGTCCCTTTAACGAAAAGCCCGCTGCCATCATGGGAGTTTCCGGCGGACCCTACGGCACCGCAAGAGCGCAGTATGACCTGAGGAAAGTCGCCAACAGTTTGAACATGTTGGTCATGAACCGGCCGGAATTGATGATCGCCGATGGGGGGCAGAAATTCGACGCAGACGGCAATCTGACCGATTTGGAAACTCAGGAAAAGCTGCGCAAAATGGTGGAGGTTTTTGTGGCGTGGATTGGGCGGCTGAAGGCTTGATAGACCAAAGCTTTACAATTTGCGAAGCCTGGCCATGGCCTCTTGCAGCCGGTCATAAGGCTGCGACAAGGCCAGACGAACATACCCCATACCCGAAGTTCCAAATCCCCGTCCCGGCGTGAGTATCACCCCTTTCTCCATCGCTGCATTGACGATAGGCATCTCATCATCACCTACCCTGGCCCAGACGTAGAACGTCGCGGCCGAACGCAGCACCTTCCAGCCGATTTTATCCAATTCCACTTCGACGAATTTGCGCCGGCGTTCATATTCGGCCAGATTCTGCCGGACTTCGGGCGGGGGGATGGCGCCTTGGTAGCGCGCCAAGCCGTCCGCCATGGCGCGTTGAATGAAGACTGGAGCGCCGGAATCCAATTGCGCCTTCAGCGCCGCCAAAGCCATAATATATTCGGTCTTTCCGACGGCGAATCCGATGCGAAAGCCGGTGGCGTTGAAGAGCTTGGACATCGAGTGGATTTCGACGGCGCGGCGCGTGAATTGCAGAATCGAGGGCGACTGGTATCCGCCGAAGGTCATTTCGCTGTAGGCGGCATCATGGACGACAACCGTTTCGGGATGTGAATCTGCGAAGGCGGCAAGCTCCTCCATGAAGCCGGGCGGCGCAATGGCTCCGGTGGGATTGTTGGGGTAATTCAGAAAGAGCATGCGGAAGCCGCCATCCGGCAATTGGGGAACGAAGCCCCTTTCCGGGATTAGGGGCAGGGCAACGGGGTGCGCATCGTTCAGAAGAGCTCCGGCCTGAGCGTAGACCGGATAGGCAGGGTCGGGCACGGCCACCCGGTCGCCGGGGTTGACGAAAATGCGGGTTAGATTCGCCAAACCTTCCTTGGCGCCAATCACGACGCAGATTTCGGTTTCGGGATCCAGGTCCACGCCGAAGCGGCCTTTGAACCAGAGGGAAATGGCTCGCCGCACCTCGGGATCGCCCTGACTGGTCGGATAAAGGTGGGCGTCGGGATCAGCGAGATGGCGGCGCAAAGATTCGACGAAGAAATCGGGCGGCGGGAGATCAGGGTCGCCGATTCCCATGTGGATCAGATCCAAGCCCTGCTGCTTTATCTGCGAAGCACGCTTCTCCAGCCCCGCAAAAAGATACGGCGGCAAGGATAAGTAGCGGTCAGAGAATTTCATATTTGAATTCCATCATCGGATTTGCCGCCATCCAAATGGGACTCTCAAGATCAGGAGGCCGGATTGCCCCCACGAAGTGGTCCTTCGGACAATCCGGCTGCGGGATGGGGGCCATCCCGCCTCCCAATGCGAGCGGGATAGAGGCAAACCACATAACGATTCCACGTTCGGAGTCGCCCCGACCCCGACACGCTTATAATGCGAAAACCACTGCCAATACGATTAATCCCACTCCCCCCGCAAATTCCGCCCATTTGCCCAAGCCTTTAGCGGCTCCGGCGCCCAAAAACATACCCGTGATGGTCATCAGCCCGGCGGTCAGGCCAATGATGAGACACGCCGTCAGAATGCCGCTGCCGATCAAACCCAGACTGAAGCCGGCCACCAGCGCATCCACCGACGTGGAGAACGAGAGGATGATCAGCGACCAGCCCCGCGTGGGATCGGGGCGCTCGGCGCCATCTTTTTTCGGCTGCAAAGCCTCGCGGGCCATGCGAAAACCGATGAACGCCAGGCCGACGGCAGCCACATAATGTCCGGCATGGCCGATGAGATTGGCGGCGACGGCGCCCAGCGCCAGGCCGATTAAGGGCATCAGGAATTGAAAGAGCGCGAAGTGAAAGGAGAGCCGAAAAATGCGGCGCGGCGATAATCCCTGCGAGCCCACGCCGATGGCGACTGAGAAGGCGTCACAGCCTAATGCGACAGAGATGGCCAAAAGCTGATAATTGATCACGCCCGGCCCATCTGCGCCAGCCGATCCACCAACTCCTCGAACGACAGACCTGCGGCGGCCGCGGCCTTGGGCACGAGGCTGGTGGCCGTCATGCCGGGGATGGTGTTAACCTCGAGGCAAAACAGCTCGCCGTCGTCGCGCAGGCGGAAATCCACCCGGCTATAGTGGCGGCAGCCCAAAGTTCGATGAGCCTTCAAAGCCAAGGCGCGAACCTGGCGGGTTTGTTCTTCAGAGATCGGGGCAGGGCAGAGGTATTCCGTGTGGCCCTTCGTGTATTTGGACAGGTAATCGTATACGCCGCCGTGCGGGCGGATTTCGATGGGCGGCAGCGCCTCGTCGCCCAGAATGGTCACGGTCAGTTCCTGTCCGGCAATGTAGGGTTCGATCAGAACGTCGCTGCCCAGGGCGGCAATCTTGGCCAGAGCTTCGCCCAGCCCGCCGGCATCCTGCAGGATGGTTAGCCCCACGGCGGAGCCCGAGGCGTCCGGCTTGGCGACGGCGGGGAAACCAAAATAGCCCCGGATCTTTTCTTCAACGGCGGCGGGATCGGTTTCGCGGCGGGGGATCAGCAACATCGCCGGCGTCAAGATGTCGGCTAAGAGAAAGAGGCGCTTGGCGAAGGGCTTGTTCATCGCCAGCGCGCAGGCCAAGGATCCGCTGCCAACGAAGCGCACGCCAACCATTTCGAGAGCGGCCTGCAGTCGGCCGTCTTCGCCCATGCCCCCATGCAACATGGGGAAAACCACGTCGGGCTTCTGGCGATCAATGGTTTCCAGCAGGGCGGCCAGGCGGCGGGGAGTGAAGCGGGGAAGCTCGGACAGATCCGGAGGGACCTCTCCGACCGCCTCGTTGAACATGGGGACGCGAGCGGGGGCGATGCGGACGGGATCCAGCAGATCCACCTTGTATACTTCATGGCCGCCCGTCTCGAGGGCGTGGGCCACGGCTTCGCCGGACGCCAGGGAGACTCGGCGCTCGGCGGATTCGCCGCCCAAAAGAACGATGATTTTCATGCCATTAGCTTATTTTAAGAAGTAGGACAGAATATAAACATCGCCGGCGCCGTTTTCAATCATTTTTTGCCGCAAATTGGAAAGGCACAAAAAATATTGTCATTCTCGCTTTCTCTGGCTATCTTATGAATCCCGATCATGGATAGGCGAATTAAGAGACTTCCGAAAGCACTGGCGGGCCTGATCTGCCTGATCACTGGCCTCCTCATCTGGCGCAACCTGACGCTGCATTTTGCCCAGATTGAAGAGGTTCTGCCGCAACTCCGCGCGGTGGATCTCTTTCGCGGCAAGGACCTTCTTATAGATTTGATCGTCATTGCCGCCGGATTGGCGGCTCTGCTGGCGGCGCGCCTCCCCTGGAAGCGGATCTTCGGCGGAATCGGACGAACGTTCCGCACCCCGGCGGCGCTTGTTCTCATCGCGCTGGCCTTTATCCCGCTTTTTTGGCTCCGATTCGGAGGGGCAGCCTGGCTGATTCTGCTGCTGATGGGGCTTTCCTTTTTCTGCAGCTTCGTCGGTCTTGTGGAGATCAGCTCGTGGTTTGCCGTGCTGCTGCCGGATCGAAAATGGGCCTTTCCGGCGATCTGGAATCGGCTGCAGCCCTGGTTGCCGGCGGGATTGCTGCTGCTGGCGGCCGTCTATTTTTCAGGATATTGCTTCCGAAATCTTCCCCACATCGAAGATTCCATCGCACAGCTGTTGCAGGCGCGGATCTTTGCCACCGGTGAGGCTTATTCCACTCCGTTCGAACCGAAGGAGTTCTTCTTCTTCGGCTTCATGGCCGATTCCGGCCGCTGGTTTTCGCAGTATCCGCCGGGGCATCCGTTGCTGCTAGCATTGGGAGTGCTGGCGAATGTTCCGCAACTGGTCAATCCGCTTCTGGGCGCATCCTGTGTCCTGCTGCTGTTCTATTTGTTGAAGAATCTGATGGGATTCAAGCGGGCGGTTTGGGGAGCCTGGGCCCTGGCGTTGTCGCCGTCCGTCATCTTCATGAGTTCGGAATTTATGAACCATAGCACGGCTCTCGCGGCGACCTTGCTGGGCTGGCTGGCTTTGAAGAAAGGCGAGGAGGGACGCGCAGGGTGGCTTTTGTTGGCGGGGCTTTCATTCGGCTATTGCGCCGCTACCCGGCCGCTGGAGGGAATCATCTTTGCCGTCATCGGCGGGCTGTTTATACTCTCGAATCTTGGCTGGAAAAATGAGAAGGGGCGGTTCAAGACGCTGCCTTATGTGGCGGGATTCCTTGTCACCGCTTTGATTTATTTGATCCACAACGCGCTGACCACCGGCCATGCCTTCAGATCGGGTTACTCGGCAACTTGGGGCAGCGCCGGATTCGGCTTGGGGGCGGTCAATTGGGGGGCGCCCCATACTCTGGGATACGGTTTTCTCAATACTTTCATGTCTCTGGCCGGCCTCAATGTCTTTCTCTGGGAGATTCCCATCCCGGCGCTGTCGGCGGTCTTTTTGTGGGCCATCCTGGGAGATCGCCTTTCGCGCTGGGATAAGACCTTCCTCGCCGCGGCGATTTCGATCCCGGCGGCCTATCTGTTCTACTATTTCCACGATTACAGCTTCGGTACCAGATATTATTATGTGATTCTCCCGCAATTGATCTATTTCAGCATTAAGGGTGTCCAAGCTTTGTATGGTCGGCTTGGGGCGAAGCTCGACTTTCCACCCGGGCAAATAAAGCGGGGGCTGGTGGTTGCCGGAATCATTTTGCTGGCTCTGCAGATGTCCATCGCGGTGCCCTACCGGGCTTGGGTCTATGCCGATTCGTATTGGGGAACAGATGACAGCCCCATGCGCGAGGCCAAACGATTGGGCCTGAAAAACGCCGTAATCTTCATCGAGAATCACCCCTGGGAGATCGTGATGACCAAGCTGCATGCTCTGGGCTTCATCATGGGGGACGCCTACCGATTTATTTTCGTGATCACGCCCGAGGGCCTGGATCAAGTGCTGCAAGGCATGAATATCAAGCCTGATGAGTTATGGGACGCCAAAGTGGATCGGTGGGATCTGGAGCAGCGAATTTACGAATGGAATCGCAATTACCTGAAATCCGGCAAGCCGCCGGTGAATCCCTGGGCGGAGGGCGGATTCTACACCTATTTCTCGAATGGCGCTGTGCACCTGGACCCGCGCGACCGCGATCCGGCTATTATTCTGGCTCGCGATTTGGGCGCGCACAATCGCCTCTTGATGGAGATGTATCCGGATCGCCGCCATTTCCGTTTTGCCTGGAGTGGTTCTCAAAAGAGGTTTGCTCTCGAGCCCCTGCATGAGTGAGTATTCCAGCCAATTTTCAGATCGCCCGAAATCCGTCATTTTGACTGAGCATTTGGGTTATTCCTATACTGCGGAAGCTGCGCCCGCCTTGCAGGATGTGAATCTGACCATTCCGCGAGGCCAGCTTGCCGCAATGCTGGGAGCGAACGGCAGCGGCAAGTCCACTCTGGCGAAATTGTTGGCGGGATTACTAATGCCATCAGCGGGAGCGCTGCAGGTCTTGGGATGCGATCTGGCCAATGCGCAAAGCGCCGAGGTTTTGAGGGGACGGGTGGGGATTGTCTTCCAGTCGCCGGATCAGCAGATGGTGGCAACGACCATAGAGCGGGAGATCGCCTTCGGGCCGGAGAATTTGGGCTTGCCGCCCGTGGAGATCCGCGCTCGCGCTCAAACCATGATGAAGCAGTTCAAGCTGGAGACGTTGGCTCGCAGGCTGCCGCATCAGCTTTCCGGCGGCGAAAAACAGCGATTGGCTCTGGCATCGGTGCTGGCCATGAAGCCGGAGATTCTCATCTTAGATGAGGTAACGTCGCTGCTGGATCCCTGCGACCGGAAAGAGGTATTGTGTGATATTGAGAATATGAAGGGGAAATGCACGATCATCATGATCACGCAATTCGCCGAAGAGGCGCTGATAGCGGATCGCGTTATTATGATGCAGCAGGGACGCCTCGCGCTGGATGGCGCACCGGCGGACCTTTTCGCGCCGGCCATATCCCCTGAGCTGTTCGGCGTCGAGATTCCCCTGGTTCATCGGCTATTGCAGGCTATTCATAAGAAATCAATTACTTAGCAACGCGTGCCTAATTGCGAAATGATCATCCCTAAATCCGCATTATCGCGTTGACATAACGGCAAAAATTGGGTAAATTCTAAGGATTTATAATTCCTTCAAGGAGGCGAAAGTGAAGCGCTTTGAACCCCCCCGCAAGGAGCTGATCGAAGGCGTGGCGGTCAAGGATCTAAAGGTCATCCCGGACGAACGCGGGCGGCTGATGGAGATCCTGCGCCGCGACGATCCCATCTTTCAGAAATTCGGGCAGGTTTACATGACGACCAACTACCCGGGTGTGATCAAGGCGTGGCACTATCACAAGCAGCAGACCGATCATGTCTGCTGCGTCCAGGGGATGATCAAACTGGTGATGTACGACGGGCGCGAAGGGAGCGCGACGCAGGGGCGGATCAACGAATTCTTCCTGGGCGAGCATGGCCGGCAGTTGGTGAAGATTCCTCCGGGTGTGTGGCACGGCTGGAAGGGGATCGGCGAGGTGGAAGCCCTGGTCGTCAACGTCACCACAGAATTATACGACGAGAATAATCCCGACGAATTTCGCCTGCCCTACGACACGGAAGAGATTCCGTATGACTGGGCAATCAAGATGGGATGAAGGCAGACCGATTTCTTGAATTTGCCAAAGGGAGTCCGAGATATGCGATTCAAAGTAGTTCTTGAACCCAGCGATGAGGGCGGTTACACGGTGTATGTGCCATCCTTGCCGGGTTGCGTAAGTGAAGGGGAAACAAAGGAAGAGGCGCTGGCGAATATAAGAGAAGCCATTGAACTCTACCTTGAATCGGTTGAAGATGACTCAGTACTGGAGAAAGACTCCTTGATTCAGGAGATTGATCTGTGAGCAAGGTCCCCAGCCTTTCCTACGTGCAGATCATCAGGGCATTGCAGCGGGACGGATGGACGGTTGTTCGCCAGCGCGGAAGTCACATCCGAATGCAGAAACGCTTCGGCGATGAGGTGATGAAGTTGACCATTCCCGCCCACCGGCCAGTCAAGCGTTCGACGCTATCGCACATCCTGAAGCAGGCGCAATTAGAGCTCGACGATTTTCTTGAATTAATTCGATGATTTCAGAGAAGATGGCAAAGGAAACATGCCGAATAAGGTAACGAAAAGAACTATTCGCGAGCAGAAATTTGACCAGATGCTGCAGCTGGACGTTGAAAAGACAAAGCCTAGTCTCGGCTTTTATCAGGCTTCTTTTCTTTTGACGGAAGCAGATTACCTACGCCTAAGATCACGAAGCAGCATTTTTTCTGGCCTAGGGACAGCCCTCTTTGCATTTGGCTTAACGAATGGGATTAATTAGTTAGCTCAATATTTGGCGCTAGCCCAAAAGGACAGTCAAAATAAAATCTCAATAATATTATGCTCTATTTATGGCGGATGCATTATAATCGGTTTTCTGATTCTCATTTTTGGCCTATTTCTTTCTTCTGACAGAAGGAGTGTGTTCAAAAGAATAAAGCAACATTTCAAGGACAATCCAGGCGAGAAAGAAATCAGAATGCAGAGGAAATGAAGATGGATTACAAACTGCCTGATGGATACCAACCTTATCGCGAACTTGATTTCTGTAACAACCTACTTTCGGGAGTAGGAGTACCTCTTCTGTTTAATAGAATTCCTGTTCTGCTGATTGGGAAAGGGGACCTCCCGCGAGTGTGGTTGTATGGCCCGACTGATCCTCGCGGTACAAACTGGAATCAAGTTGTCATTGATAATAGGTCAATAAATCCAATTGTTCAAGTTGTTTTGCAGCCCGAATCCGGCTCTGTGTCCCTGAAGATTGAAAAATCTGAAGTTCTTCACATTACTGTGATATCTCCAGACAAAGCCAAAGTGACCAAATTGGATTTTCGCCCAATCGGCATAGATATTCATGGGACAGAGAGCGAATTAAATATAGGCGGGACATGGCTAATCCAAAATTATTTTAGCAATTCTACTGTTGCTTTTGCTACGGCCAGTGCTCAATAGACCAGCTAAAGATAAGTAGCAAGACTATTATGACTACCTTGCTTGCCTTATGCAGTTAAGAGTATTAAGAAATTACAGCTGTCATCGATTTGCGATTACTCGGAAGAATAGCCTAGAATCGAATCAACATGTACGACAAACTCATCTTCGAAATATCGCGGCGGGGTAAGCGCGGCGCGACGCTGCCGAAACTGGACGTTCCCCGCAAGGACAAATTGATCCCTCCGAAAATGCGGCGGCAGGAGCGCATCGGTTTGCCGGAGGTTTCCGAGCCGGAAGTGGTGCGCCATTTCGTCAACTTGTCCACCAAGAATCATCACATAGACAAGGGCTTCTACCCGTTGGGATCGTGCACTATGAAGTACAATCCCAAGGTGAACGAAGCCGCCGCGCGCTTGTCAGGATTCGCCGGCCTGCATCCTCTGGTGGCGGAAGAATTCGCTCAGGGGGCGCTGGCGCTCATGGTTGAGCTGGGCGAGGCTTTAAGAGAGATTTCGGGCATGGACGGGGTGACGCTGCAGCCGGCGGCGGGGGCTCACGGCGAGCTGACCGGCCTCCTGCTCATGCGCGCCTATCATGAAGCGCAGGGCAAGCCGCGCCGCAAGGTGATCATCCCGGACAGCGCTCACGGAACGAATCCGGCTTCGATCATCACGGCGGGTTACGAAGTGGTGCAGATCCCTTCGAACGCGGAGGGGTTAATTGACCTGAACGCGCTGAAGGCTCAGGTTGACGGCGACACCGCCGCCATGATGATCACCAATCCCAGCACGCTGGGCATGTTCGAGACCGAGATCCTGCAGATTGCCGAAGTCTTGCATCGGGCAGGCGCTCTGCTCTACATGGACGGCGCCAATCTGAACGCGTTGATGGGGATCGCCAAGGCGGGTGACATGGGCTTCGATGTGGTGCATATCAATCTCCACAAGACCTTTACAACGCCGCATGGCGGGGGCGGCCCCGGATCCGGGCCGGTCGCCGTCAAGAAGCATCTGATTCCGTTCCTGCCGGGCCCCCTGCCGGTGAAGGATGGCAAGGGATATCGCTGGACCGATCCTGGACCGAAATCCATTGGCCGGATCGGCGGATTCTACGGCAATTTCGGCATCATGGTGCGGGCCTACACCTACATCTTGATGATGGGCGCGGAAGGGCTATCCGAAGTCAGCAAGCGGGCCATCATCAATGCCAACTACCTGCGAGCCCTGTTGGAGCCGCATTACGACCTCCCCTACAAGCGGCGCACGCTGCATGAAGTAGTCTTTTCCGGCGACCGCCTGAAACAATATGGCATCAAGACGACCGACGTGGCCAAGCGCCTATTGGATTACGGTTTCCATGCTCCAACGATCTACTTCCCCCTGATTGTCCATGAAGCGCTGATGATCGAACCGACCGAAACCGAATCGAAAGAGACGCTGGACGCCTTCGCTCAGGCGATGATCTCCATTGCGGAAGAGGCGCGGGACAATCCGGATCTTCTGCGCAGTGCTCCGGTGACAACGCCCGTGGGCCGCTTGGACGAAGCCGCCGCCGCGCGATTGTTGGATCTGGCTTATAAGCCAAAGGAATCGGACGCGGTCTGATCCGGTTGGCCCGGTAACGCATCATGGCCGAAACCTTGACTCCAGCCCCTCTACCCGCGGATCTACTGCGGGCTTTGGGGCTGGATCGTTTTGTGGCTTTCGACGTGGAAACCACCGGCCTGGATCCCAAATATGAGCGGATGATTGAAGTGGGCGCGGTCCGGTTCGAAAAGGGGATTGAAACGGATCGCTTCACGACGTTCATCGCCTGCTCAAAGTCTCTTCCTGCCGAAATTGTCCGTCTGACCGGCATCAACGACGAAATGCTGGCGGGCGCCCCCTCCGAGAAACCGGCCGTTCGAGATCTGCTCGATTTCATCGGCGACGATCCTCTTGCCGGCCATCATGTCTCCTTCGATCTCTCTTTTCTCACTGCCGCTGCCGAGCGGGCCCATCGAGGCGATGAGCTAAAGAAGCGCCTTTGCGCGGATAGCGCTCTGCTGGCGCGAATCTTATTGCCCACCCTCCCTTCCCGATCGCTCGAGGCGCTGCGCCGGTATTTTAATCTCTCAGCGGAAGACTCGCACCGCGCCTTACCGGATGCCCGCGCCGGCGGCCAAGCGTTGCTCAGTCTGATCGCCTATTTCCCACGAGTGGACATCAAGACCGTGGATCTGTTGCGGCGAATTGCCGCGGGATTGAGTCATCCATCGGCCTGGATCATCCCGGCCTGGGCGGATTATCTGATTCGCACGTCGTCACTCGAAGGTCGGTTGAACCCTTACAGGCTGCCCCATCTTTCGGATAACGTTATCGGCAAGCTTACCCAGGCGTCCTATTCGCGAGAAACCGAAGAAGGGGAAGAGTCCTCCTACCGTTGCGCGGATGTCGAAGAGACCGCCGCGTTTTTCTCGAAGGATGGAAAGTTGGCCAAGAGCTTTCCGCACTATGAGCACCGACCCGAGCAGGAGGAGATGTCGCGAGCGGTCGCGCAGACGCTGAATGACGGCGGGATGCTGGCGGTCGAGGCGGGCACCGGCGTGGGAAAGTCGCTGGCCTACCTGGTTCCGGCCATTCGCTGGGCGCAAGAGAACTCGAAGCAGGCGCAGCGCGTCATCGTCTCGACCAATACGAAGAACTTGCAGGAACAGCTCTTTCACAAGGATCTGCCGCAGTTGGCGCAGTCGCTGCCGGGACCTTTCAGCGTGGTTCTGCTGAAAGGGCGAAGCAATTATCTCTGCCTGCGGCGTTGGGAAAATCTGATTACCGAGCAGCCTCTGAAGTTGTCTCAGAATGAGCGGCTGGCACTGCTGGCACTGGTCGTATGGGCTGCGCAGACGCGAACGGGTGATATTTCCGAAGTGGGGGCCTTCGGCGGCGAGGGTTCGTTATCAGTGTGGAACCGCATCGCCTCGGATCAAACCGGTTGCCGGGGGCGGCGCTGCCAGGAATCCGGGCATGGCAGTCGTTGTTTTCATGCTCGGGTACGCGCGGCAGCGGCGCGAGCGCATGTCGTGGTGGTCAATCACGCCCTGTTGATGGCCGACATAGCCGCGATGCGCGTGCCCATCGGCGCCTATTCAATGCTGATTGCGGACGAAGCGCATCACCTGGAAAAAGCGGCGGCGCAGCATCTGGGCAAAGAGCTGAACGCGCGGATGTTCAGTTTTTGGGCGCGGCGCGTGTACGATGCCGAGGGGTTGCCTCAAGGATTAATCGCCCGGATTTTATTGGGAATCGGCGCTGCCAAATCGGATCATCCGGCTCTGCCCAGCCTGACGAAAACGCTGGAGGAGGCGGGACATCTGACCGGTCAATTCCGGCAGGCGGCGGCGGACTTTTTCAAAACGGCTACGGCGGTGGTGCGTCAGAAAGCGGCACAACAGGCGAGCGGTCCGAGGTCGGGAAACGGAGATTACACCCAGAAGGTGCGCTTGCGAAATCCCGGTGAATCCTTTGACATTTCCGCTACGGAGGATACGGCGCTTTATCAAGCTCTGAAAGAGCTGATCCAGTTTCTCGGAAAGGCCGTAACCGCCCTAGGCGATATTCCGATGACGGCCTTGCCTCGGGGAGACGAGTGGCGGGATGAGATCACCAGCGCCTTGGAAGATCTGGCCGAGATGGGGGAAACGTTCAAGTTCTATTTCGGCGCGCCCAGCGAGGATTGGGTCTACTGGGCGGAGCTTCCGCGAAAGCAGGAATATGACGCGGTACTCTACGCCGCGCCGTTGAATGTTCAGTCAATTCTGCGCGAACAGCTCTTCGCGCCGCTGCGCGCAGCGGTCTTAACCTCGGCCACGCTGACAGTTGCGGGGCGGTTTCATTATCTTCTGAAGAAGATCGGCTTAAGCGATGCGCCGCAGGTGCGCACCCTGCAGGTCGGCAGCCCCTTCGATTTTGGCCGGCAGATGTTCATCGCCCTGCCGGCGTTTCTGCCCTCGCCGCGCGCTTCCGATTTTGAAATGCAGGTGGCGATGATGCTGCAGGAGCTGCTCAGGCGGGTGCCGCGCGGCACTCTGGGGCTTTTCACGTCCTATCGAGCGATGAAATCTGTGGGCGAACTGCTGCAGCGGGAGATTCCGGAGAGAACCCTGTTGATCCAGGGTCAGGACGGGTCGAGGGATCGCTTGCTTTCCCAGTTTCGGCAGGAACCGCAATCCATCCTGCTCGGCACCGATAGCTTCTGGGAAGGCATTGACGTGGTGGGCGAGGCTCTGGAACTGCTGATTGTGGCCAAGCTGCCCTTCGAGGTGCCGTCGGATCCGCTGGTGGAAGCGCGGCTGGAGAAACTGAAAGACGAGGGGAAGGATGGCTTCATGTATTACTCCGTGCCGGAGGCCATCATCCGGCTGCGGCAGGGAGTGGGGCGGCTGATCCGCTCGAAAACGGATCGCGGCGCGGCCATTCTGTGCGACACGCGGCTGGTGAATTCACGCTACGGAGAGGCTTTTTTGCAGTCCCTGCCGGTGGAAGCGAGAGTATTCAATACAGTTGAGGAGATGATGAGGGAACTTGAGATGTTTTTTAAAGAATAATCCCCCTAAATCCCCCTTTAAGAAAGGGGGACTTGGCAGCGTTCCCCCCTTTCCCAAAGGGGGGTGGGCCGAAGGCCCTATAGTGGGGGGATTATGAAATCCAATGTCCATGCGCCTTATAATTCAGGGCATGCGAGGTGCAAGATGAAGCGTTTAGACCACATCGCCATCGCCGTGGCGGATCTGGATGCGGCGGAAAAGACCTATCGAGAAGTGCTGGGCCTGGAGTGGGAGGGGCGCGAGGAGGTCGTTGGCCAAAAGGTAATGGCCAGCATTTTCCGCGTGGGGGAGAGCCGGGTGGAGCTCATCTGCCCGACGGCGGAGGATTCGCCGATCGCGGCATTCTTGGCCAAGCGCGGCAGCGGGCTGCATCATATCTGCTTTGAGGTGGAAAATATCGAAGCCGAAATGGAGCGGCTGAAGAGCCGCGGCGTCCGGCTGCTTAGCGAAAAGCCAAGCATCGGTGTGGGGGGATCCCAGGTTGTGTTTCTGCATCCCAAGGATGCGGCAGGCGTGCTAATGGAATTGGTGGAGAAACCGGGATAGAATTATAATGTTGGCCTAAATAGGCTGGAAACTATTTGCAGGCGAAAAACTGAAAGGGCTCCAACGCGGAGCCCCTTTTTTATTATTTCTGAAATTTAAAGGCGATGGTTCTCACCAGCAGCTTTTCGACGTCGTGGACGAGGGCGTCGAGCCTTTTCCAGTCCGGTCCGCTTTCGTAATCCAACGCGCGCACTTTCAGCACGCGGGTGCGCTTCGAGATACCTTCGATCCATTCGTCATAGGCACGGTTTAGCCGCTTGAGATAATCCTCTTTAATCGGCTTTTCTTCCGGGCGGCGGCGCCGCTGGATGCGGTACATGAGGAAATCCACGTCGGCCTGGAGGTAGAGGATCAAATCGGGGATCACAACGATGGGTTCAAGAGCCCGGTAGAGTTCGGAATAGGCCAGCCAGTCGCGGTCATCCATGAACCCGGCCCGATGTTGGGCGGCGGCGAAAACTTCGGCGTCTTCGTGCAGCGTGCGGTCCAGGACGCGATGGTGGGGGCTCTGCTGCAATTGCTGCATCAGCTTTAATTTCTGCGTCAGGAAGACGACCTGCAGAGGGAAGCTCCAGCGTTTCGGTTCCAAATAGAAATCCTCGAGGTAAGGATTGAATGCCACGGGCTCTAAGAAGGGCTCGAATTGGAGGATTTCACTGATGCGCCGGGCCAGCGTAGTCTTGCCCGCGCCGATATTACCGGCCACGGCGATGGTCAGGCGCGCGGGCGGCGCCGCCTCGGAATGCGGGATCACGTAATGGTCGGCCGCGCCGATACTTTCGGAGGTGGGGTAGTTCACCGCGGGAGGTCCATGAGTTTCAGGCCGGAATAATCGTCGGGAACGCGCTTGACTTCCCAGTCTTCCGGTCGGATGACGAACTCGCCGGTGATGGTGACTCTGGCGCCGAAGAAGTGTCCGGAGTGGGCGGCGTAGTCTGGTCCGGAAATCACCGCGTGGGCGTGGATGAACGGTTTGCCATCCACCAGAGTGATATTGCCCAGGTAGTTGACCAGCTCCAGGTTGCCCGGAAATTTCTTGCGCAGATAGGTCTTGTTGGGCAGGTCGTAGAAACCCAGTTCGGCGTCGCCGATGCCGCCCAGGCCGGTGACCACTCCGGCGTGAATGCCTTTTTCAGCGAGAAACTTCGTCAGCGCTTCGGTGACCTCTTCGCCGCGCTCGAGGCGGATGAGATAGCCGCCGGTGAATTTTTGGATGAGCATCCTTTCCTCAACAAGTCTCGCACCTCTCTCACCAATGCATCAACAATTTGCCCTTCGGAAACGGTGCGTAGAATTTTCCCGCCGCGAAAGATCAAGCCTTTCTTCTTCCCGCAGGCCACGCCGACATCGGCGCCGCGCGCTTCGCCCGGGCCGTTGACGGCGCAGCCCATCACCGCTACCCGCAAGGGTTCCTTTACGTCCGCCAGAGCCTTCTCCACGCGCGTTGCGATGCCGATCAGATCCACTTCCGCCCTCGCGCAGGTGGGGCAACTGATCAATTCAATGCCGCGCTTTCTCAGGCCCAGACTGCGCAGGATCTCCCAGGCGACTTTAACCTCCTCCACAACGTCGCCGGTGAGCGAGACGCGTAAGGTGTCGCCGATCCCCTCGGCCAGGAGCGTGCCGATGCCCACGGCGGAGCGGATCGCTCCGGTGAAGGGCGTCCCGGCCTCAGTGACCCCCAGATGCAGCGGCCAGTCGGTCTTTTGGGAAATGGAGCGATACGCCTCGATGGTGGTCAGCGCGTCGGAAGCCTTCAGAGAAAGTACGATCTGCAAGCCCGGTATGGAAGACATGAGTTCAACGTGACGCAGGGCGCTCTCGACCAGGGCGGCGGGGGTCGGTTCGCCGTATCTTTTAAGCAGATCCTTTTCCACCGAGCCGGAATTGACGCCGATGCGAATGGGAACGCGGCGCGCGGCAGCCTCTCTGCCCACAGCCAAAGCGCGCTCTTTGCCGCCAATATTGCCGGGATTCAGACGGATCTTATCAGCGCCGGCCTTCAAAGCTCCCAGAGCCAGGCGGTAATCGAAATGAATATCGGCAATCAGGGGAAGATCGGTCTGCTGGCGGATCTGGGCGAGGGCTTCGACGGATTCCATATCCGGCACCGCCATGCGGATCAGTTCGCAGCCGGCTTTTTGCAGACGGCGGATCTGCCGCAGAGTGGCCTTGACGTCCGTGGTCGGCGTGTTGGTCATGGACTGGATGCGGATCGGTTCGAAGCCTCCCAATCCCAGTCCCCGGATTTCGACTCGCCGTGTCGGTTGGCGGAATATCAAGGTCGCTTCTCTACGGTGATGCCGCGGAATCCGGAAGGGAATTCACTCGGCCGAGACGCTGGGACATGATGCCATCCGGATTGATCACAACCGTGACGGCACGGCCATTGGGACCCAGAACACCCAGAGATTCGCCGTCCAGTTCCAGCTCAAGGCCGCCGGCATTGCCGACCAGCAGTTCCACCTCGTTGTTGGCCCGCAATACCAACGAATCGCCCGGAACCAGCAGCGCTTCCTGCGTGTCCTCCTTATCCAGAATGGCGCGCAGCCAGCAACGCTGGCGGGCTCGAGCCAGAAGGTTTACGCCCACAGGAATTTCGACCGGAGCGATGTTCGTTCGGGGCAGGGTTTCACCATGCTGGCCGGAATCCGATGGAACCGACGTAGCATCGGCTGGGATCATCGCGGAGTCGGGAGAGGTCGAGATGGAATCCGGAACAGAGGTGCTATCTGAAGTCGCGGTGCCGCCGGCCGCGGGCTCTGGGGATTCTTTCTGGACGCCCTCTTCTGCCTCATTCAGCGAGGCGAATCTCGGCGAAATATCCGGCTTGAAAATGAAATAAAGCGCGACGGCGGCCGCGCTCAGGATGAGAAGACCAGAGATGATCCAGCCGGCGGAGGACTTTCTCGGCGGCGCCGGGCTGGGCGGCTGAATGGGGGGGGGCTGGGGGGTAAGCTCCTCTTCCGGCGCTTCGATGGCCAGCATCTGGCGCCGCAGGTCGCGGAACATTTTCATCACCTTGGGGACATTCATCCCCACGACATCAGCGTAGGCTTTCAGGAAGGCCTCCATGTAGGGCTGAGGTAGAACGTCCCAATGGCCCGCCTCCATGGCCTCCAGATAACGGAGCTGAATCTTGGTCAGGTCGGAGATCTGCTCCAGAGCGATGCCCTTGAATTTGCGGGCGCTGATCAACTCGCGCCCGAAGGATTCGGCCATATCCCTCACGGCTGCCTCACCATTGATGAAGATGCATTGTCATTTTGGTTTAAAAGATCCCAGAGTTCGGATACCGGCAAACCCACCACGTTGAAGTAGCAGCCCTGAATCTCCCGCACCCAAAGCCCCCCCACGCCCTGAATACCGTAGGCTCCGGCCTTGTCCAGCGGTTCGCCGGTCTCGACATAGCGCTGAATTTCATCCTGCGCCAGAAGGCGGAAAAGCACGCGAGTGGTGCAAAGAGTCGTTCGAAACTCGCTTTGGAAAGAGGGTCGAAAACAGAGCGCCGTCCAGACTTCATGCCAGCGGCCGGAGAGGCGCTCGAGCATGTTCCGAGCCTTTTCCCGATCGTTTGGTTTTCCCAAAACTTCCTGATCCAGCAGGACGATAGTATCGGCGGAAAGCACGGCGCGATCGGGGTGACGGCGTTGGACGTCTCGCGCCTTTTCGATGGCCCGCTTGCGGAGTCTTTCTCCCCCATCCCAGAGACCGTAATCTCCTTCATGGATCCCGGAAGGATCGTTCTCGAATGGCAGACCGATCGCTTGCAGAATATCGGCTCGCCGCGGCGAGGCCGAGGCGAGGAGGATGGGATCGGCGATCCCGCGAAGCTTCCAAAGGGGAGCGGGATTCATGGTTTTATTTTTCTACTTAGGGCTCGGGCCGGCCCAGGAACAAAGCCGCCAGACCGATCAGTATATCCCATTTTAGCCAGGTGCTCAGCCGGTGATATTGCGCCGGCTGCGACCAGAACCATTGGAAAATCGCGACGGCCAAAACAACCGGCAGTACGCCCGCCAAAACTAGTATTAGGTATAGGCTATTATAGTCATTTACGAAATAGGGCAGAGGCAGCGAAAATAGGAGTAGGAGCAGAATGAGGCTGACTGCCCACCTGCCGGCGGATAAACCGTAGCGCACCGGCAGCGTGCCGGCGCCCGCGGCGGCGTCGCCGGGGAGGTCCTCCATGTCTTTGATGATTTCACGCCCGAGATGATAAAGAAACGCCATCCACGCCGCCCAGAGGGCGGAGCGAACATTTCCGATCGCGGCCGCTCCGAAGGGGAAGGCTAATCCTGCCACCAGAGCAACTGCGACATTGCCCAAGAGAGGCGTGCCCTTAAGATATCTGCTGTAAAGAACTAAAAACATCGCAGCGACTACCGCGATCAGCGAGCAAATCGGGCCAAGCAAGAGGCTCAACAAAATGCCCGAAACAAGACACAAGATGGTCCAGATCAGGACTGCCGTGGGTGACAGCCGCCCGGACGGGAGCGGGCGACCGGGCTTCTGCAAACGATCCAATTCGCGGTCGCAGTAGTCGTTATAGGCGTTGCCGCCGGCGGCAATCAGAGCGGCGGCGAGGGCGGCGATCCAGATATTCCCCGAGCCAAAGATCCAAGCGCCTGCCGCGAGCTGTCCTCCAATGATGACAGTTAGCGCTGTAATGAGAACGTTTCCTGGTCGAGACAGCGCCCAGAAGGCAGGCAAGGTAACAGACAAACGCAATTTCCTGGTCGTTTGCAAGATAGGCTAATATACAACCGGCAGAGGAATAAGTCAAGGCTCGAATGGGATTGGCATCGTGCGAGAAGAGAGGCGCATTTGGGGGACTTAGAGATACTATTGCAGGCGATGGCTTGGCTTAGAAAACGCTTCTCGCGCCCTCCGTTCGTTGATCGTGTTTCCGCTGACATAGTCAAAATATTCGCTTCTGCCCCATAAAAAGCTTGCTTTTGTGAAAATTATCCACTATATTAAGGAAGAACCAAAAATTCAGGGAGGCTATCATGGCCCGTCTGTTCTCTCTGTTTTTAATGGCGGCGCTATTTATACAAATAGCACAGGCCGCAGGTTTCACTTCGGCAAATGACTCCGCCGCTTCTGCATCATCGCAAGGTTTGGCTGTAGAGCAAGCAGCGCCTCCCATCTTCCCTCCACCCACCGACAATTGGACCTCCAACACCAATGCCTCGATTCTGGCATCCCCTAAGCTGGCTGACCTGAACAACGACAACGTAGATGAAATTTTATTAACAACTTACGATGTCGTGAATCCCTATTGGGGGGGATTGCTTTATGCATGGAATGGGGCTGGCACAGCCATGCCGGGATTTCCGATCTTTCTGACTGGCGCCCCGCCGGGAACGCCCGCCATCGCTAATCTCGACGATGACGACTACCCTGAAATCGTTCAGGGCACTTGGAACTATCTCTACGTCTTCAATCATGACGGCACACCCTGCCCAGGCTGGCCGCAGAGCATGTATGTCACTCAGTCGGCGGCCTTGGCTGATTTGGATAACAACGGTGATTTGGAGATCATTGTGCCGGTCAATAACCAGATGCGGGTTTATCACCACAACGGCTCGGCCTATGCCGGCTTTCCGGTTTCCGCCGCTCACGACCTGACGGCGGCCTCCGTGGGCGATCTAGACGGTGACGGCCAGCTTGAAATTGTGGCCGGGAGCTTTGTGGCGTCCGGTTCGCCGACGGATTATGTCTACGCCTGGCATGCCAACGGGACGCCGGTCGTTGGATTTCCGGTGACCACCGCCGGCTCGGTGAAAGTGCCTCCCGCTTTGGCCGACCTGGACGCCGATGGCTACCTGGAGATCGTAGCCGATTGCTGGAGCCAAGCGGGTACCGATCAGCTATATGTCTGGAGCCATACCGGCGCCCTGGAATCCGGCTGGCCGGTCAGCGCCGGCTACATCCGCCTCTCCAGCCCTTCGATCGCCAATCTGGATCTGGATGCGGAACTGGAAATCGTCGTGGGCGGGTGGTCCACCTCGCCCTCCGGCGAGAAGGTCTATGCCTACAACTTCGACGGCACGCCTCTGACGGGATTTCCTGTCGTTCTGCCCAATTCTCCCAGCGGCAACGTCAATTCCACCTGCACGCTGGGGAATCTGGACAACGATTGGTACCCGGAGATCGTCATCAAAGCCGTCAACAACATTTTTGCCTTGAATCATGACGGATCGGCCGTTCCGGGTTTCCCGATTTTCCTCGACGATACAGGCCATACAGGAACGACCAGCCCTACTCCGGCCATCGGCGATCCGGACGGCGACGGCCTGAGCGAGATTTTTGCCGCCAGCACCTTCAGCACCGTGATGCTGATTGATCAGCCGGGGTCTGATTTCCCTGCCGCCTATCGCTGGCCGAGTTTCCGTCAAAATCCGGCCAATACGGGCCTGATCGCACTGCCCTTGACGGTGGTCATGGATCCGATCAATCCGCCCATCATCATCCCGGCCTCAGGCGGCAGTTTTGATTTCCACATCGCCCTCGGCAATCATGCCGCCACGGCGCAGACCTTTGATGCTTGGATCAGCGTGCCTCCACTGGGCTGGGGCGCCCCCATTGTAGGCCCAATCAGTCTCACGCTTCCCGTCGGAGTAACTCTCGAACGAACTCGCACACAAGCAGTGCCGCCGGGCCTGCCCGCCGGCACTTATACCTACGTTTCCTGGGTGGGCGATTACCCGGGGCCTTGGCAGTCGGATTTCTTCCCCTTCACCAAATTGGGTTCTCGAAGTGGGGATTCCAGGACGGAATTAGGAGACTGGTCTCCGACAGGCGGCGGCTGGGAAAATACGGGAGAGCCATTCGATTTGCCCGCGTCGGAATCCCCCGCGCCGCCGCGAGCGGTGGATTAGTGGCTGGCGGGAAGCGGGGGTGCATGAGGTGATATTCAATGGGTCGGAATTGCCATCGGGAATCTACATCTACCGCTTCACGGCGGGAAATTGGTCGGCCACTGAGAAGTTAATCCTGCTCAAATAAAAACTGTGAAGCGAGAGCTAAGACCAAGAAACTAGGAACTGGGAACTCAAGAACTTCGGAGGTGGAGATGAAAAGGCAAGCTTGCGCGCTGCTCGCGGCGCTTATCATGATTGCCGTGCCTGCCTATGGGCAGGGCTGGAATATCGAGCTGGTTGGGACAAAATACCAGGCTTGGCAGAATGCGAAGTTCGTGGCCAGCCAGGGAAATTATGCTTATGTGGGCGTCAATTTCAGCGGTCCATGGAACACCGCTCTCTCTGTTGTGGACGTTACTGATTCGGAAAATCCTGTCGAAGTGGCCTACTGCGACTTGGACGTGATCTATGACATCCGAGCCCTCGAGGTCACGGGAGATTATGCCTATGTCGGATTCTGGAATAATCAGGGCTGGACGATTGTGGATATCGCCAATCCCCTGCATCCCTTTGTGCTCTACCATTCCTTGACCCCTAACAGCGTTTATGATTTCCAGGCCTGTGATAGTCTATTTTACGTCCTCCATTCCGCCAACTCAGGATCAACCGGCATGATGATCTTTGACATATCCAATCCGGTCTTCCCCGCGATATTGGGCCATTATATTCTGCCAAATCAGGGAACGCATATCGCGGTATCCGGAGAATATGCCTACGTTTCCCAGAGTTCTGGAGGCTTGAGCGTGATTGACGTGTCCGACCCAACACTCCCCGTCCAAGTCAGCTCTCTCGCTTTGCCCACGACCACGTTTGATGTCGTCGCAGCCGACAATTATGCCTATCTTACTGGCTCAGTAGGGGGCATGAATACCGGGGTCTTTTACGCGGTTAATGTCTCCAATCCACTGGCGCCTTATTTGGCTGGATCGTTGACCATACCCGGTGCGAGTAATGGACTGCGCGAACTCGAGATTAGCGGCAATGTGGCAGTTGCAGGCGCTTTTCAAGAGGGATTTTACATCCTGGACATTGCTCAACCCGCCAATCCGATGCTCCTGGGGCATTGGGATTCCCCCCCGGGGAGCGATATCCTTCGCGACCTCGCAGAAGGCGGTGACTGCGTCTATGCCGCCTACGATTACAACGGCTTGGCCGTGATCAACATCTCGAATCCGCAAATTCCTGCTTATATCTGCAGTTATCAACCCGATTGGATCATTCTCGACGTAGTGACGGAGGGCAATATCGCCTATCTGGCGGCTGGCAACGATGGCCTGCTGATCAATGATGTCTCTGACCCGGTTGATCCGTGGCAGACAGCCCAATTGACTGATATTGGCAGCGCTGGTGCAATTCAGATCTCCGGGAATTACGCTTATGTACAGACCTATGTGGATAGCCTAAGAATTGTGGACGTAGCGGATCCATCGAATCCCCTGGTGGTGGGGAGCTACAATGGCTGGATCTATAAAGTCCTGGGTAGTCTCGCCTATGCCACGGCGGATGAGGGCATCCTGAAAATCCTGGATATGTCCGATCCGATCAATCCACTGGAGATCGGTTCGTATCAACAGCCTGGAGCGTACTTATTCAATCTGGATACGGATGGTCGCTTTCTCTATGCTATGGCTGCCTATATCAGATCTCCTTCTGTAGAGGATAGCCTGCTGATTCTGGACGTGAACGATCCAACCAATCCTCAATTCTCGGCCATATACTTATCAGAAGATGGCGATCGCCATCTGGTGCTGGGCGGCGGCTACCTCTATGCCGCCGGTGGGCTTACCGGCCTCATCGTTTATAGTGTCGCTGACCCCGCCAATCTGATCCAAGTGGGACGCCTCGCCATGCAGCCCTCGCCCTCGGATATGCTCTTATCCGGTGATTTCGTCTATCTGACGTTTGGAGGCTTCAATGTGGGACTCAGGATCGTCGACGTTTCCGATCCCACCAATCCGGTGCTGACCGGATACTATGATACAGAGGCCTTCGCTAACGGCATCGCGGTCAATGGCGACTACGCCTATGTAGCCGACTGGGATTACTTCGAAATCTACGACTGCTCGGATGCTACGCACAATGACGTGGAAGTGAGCATCATCCCCTTGATGCAGCCCATTCAGATCCCCGCTTCCGGCGGCAGCTTTGACTATTACATTTTTGCCGAGAACAACGGGCCGGGAAACCAGACAGTGAATCTATGGACCAAAGCCATCTTGCCGGGTGGATCGGTTCTGAGTCCCATCATGGGACCTGTCAGCGTTTCCCTGGATTCGGGAACCACCGGCTGGATTCGGCACCAGAATGTCCCTGGCAGAGCGGCGGCGGGTTTGTACACCTACATCGCCTGCGTCGGCGATTATCCCAGCACCATCTGGGCCTCGGATTCACTGCAATTCATCAAGCTGGGATCGGGGGACTGGGGGCCGGGATTTGGAGACTGGTCAAACACCGGCGAATCATTCGGCTCCTCTGATGAGCCATTCATCACTCATCACTCATTACTCATTAATTCCATCCGCCCCAATCCCTTCAACCCCACCACAGTTCTCAGTTTCGAGTTGCCAGTTGCGAGCTTCGTGAAGCTGGCCATTTATGATATCTCTGGCCGCCTGGTGGCGACGCTGGTGGATGGCTGGCGCGAAGCGGGATCCCATGAGGTGACGTTTGACGGATTGGGAATGGCGTCGGGAATCTACATTTATCGCATCACGGCGGGAAGTTGGTCATCGAGTGACAAGATGATACTACTCAAATAGGAACTGAGAACCAGGAACTAAAATCTGATAACGAAAAACTGCCAATCTCTGGAGCGGGAGATGAAGAAATTAAATGCAGCGTTGATGGTCATGCTATGGCTTTGCGCGACAGCCGCAGCTCAGCCCCAGCTTTCGGGCAATGTGTCGGGCACATATGGACCGGGATCCTATCTGGTCGTCGGCAACATTACGCTCGCTACGGGCAATTCCATGGTCATACAGCCCGGCACGATCCTGGCTTTTGGCGGTTTCTACCGCTTTGACATCAACGGCTACCTGCTGGCGCTGGGCACGCCGACGGACAGCATCAAGTTCATTCGGAATAATCCAGCTCAGCCCTGGAAAGGGATCCGATTCCACGACAGTTCCAACGATTCGAGTCGCTTGGAATATTGCCTGATCAGCGGCAGCGATTCCGGTGGTGTGCAGTTCATCGACGCCAACGCATCTCTGAGCCATTGCTCCATCCGCGACAACCGGGCAGGAACCGGCGGAGGAATGCTAATCTTCGGCAATTCCAGCCCTTCCATTTCTCACTGCCTCATTCAGAACAACCGTGCACTCTTGTACTGGGCCGGAGGTATTTACATAGGCTACTGGGGATGCAGCCCGACCATTTCAGACTGCATCATCGCCGATAACAGGGCGAATCATGGCGCCGGAATCGTGAGTGGGCATGACTGTCTCATTTTCCGCTGCAAAATCGAACGCAACGTGGCGCTGTATGGGGGAGGCGGCATCCACATCGATCAGACGGACGCCACCATTGCCTATTGCACCATCCGCGAAAATTCTGCGTATTTTGGAGCCGGGATTGAGGTCTATAAAGGACTTGCCAGACTGGATCATTGCCTGATCGCCGGGAATACCGCCTCCTGGGCAGGGGGCGGGATTGCGGATGATATGTGCGGATCGCTTATCACCCATTGTACCATCGTAGGCAACCGGGCGGATAGCTACGGCAGCGCCCTCTTCGGAGCGCCGACCATGGTAAATAGTATCGTAGCAGGAAATCAGGGCGCATCTGCCGTATGCAATTTCGATCCCGGGTATCTCGCGGTCAAATACTGCGATTTTCACGCCAATGAAACAGGGAATTTCTACAATTGCCCTCCCGCGATGGGAGTCAAAGTGGCCGTGAACCCGAATGGCGATTCCTGCGACGTCTTCAATAACATCTTTGAGGATCCCCTCTTCGAAGAGCCAAGCGGCGGCAACTTCCACCTGACCTGGGCGAATTTCCCAATTCCGGATTCGACCATGTCGCCCTGCATAGACGCCGGTTCGCCAGCGCGTTTGGATCCGGACGGTACTGTCGCCGACATGGGGGCGTTTTATTTCGACCAAAATGGGTCTGATTCAGCGCCTCCACCGGAAACCGCGGGCTGGCATGGGAATCAGATTCGCGAAATTATTGCTCCGGAGGACAAGTTCTTGGTGGCGTGTCTACCCAATCCTTTCAATCCATCCACGGCCCTAAGCTTCGATCTGCCCATTGCGAGCTTCGTGAACCTGGCGGTATTTGACATTTTCGGCCGTCTGGTGGCGACGCTGGCGGATGGCTGGCGGGAAGCGGGGGTGCACGAGGTAACTTTCGATGGATCGGGATTGCCATCAGGAATTTATCTCTATCGTCTCAGCGCCGGCGAATTCACGAGCGGTGGTAAAATGGTTCTCATGAAATAAACGACCACATGTAGGGGCGCACTGCTGTGCGCCCTCCAAATTCTAACTAAGGAGACCTGCTTATGAAACACGTTCTCTGCGTTCTAACGATCCTGCTCCTGCTGGCGTTGACCCTGCCGGCCGGAGCCGCCATCACCCCCACGTTTGGACCCGCCCAGTCCATCTATTGGGGCTCGGGACAGGTGATTAATGTGGGCAATAACGGAGTCGTTCCCAATGTCGGCGATTGGGACATGGATGGCATCAAAGATCTGATGGTGGGTATCTACCAGTCAGGCAACATCTACTACTACCACAACACCGGCACCAATGCCAATCCCGTATTCCCGGCGCGGGAGTTCCTGACGGCCGGCGGTTCGGTTATCTCCGTCACCTATGGCTGATGCAAGGGAGCGGGTCCACAGATGGTGGACTGGGACGAAGACGGCGACAAGGATCTGCTGGTGGGCGAATACGACGGCCACGTGCATTACTTCCAGAACATCGGCACGCCTTCCAACCCTAATCTGCGCGACATGGGCCATCTGCAGGCGGGTGGTGTGGACATTGACGTCAGCCAGTTGGCCATTCCGGTTATCAATGACTGGGATGAGGATGGAGACAAAGATCTGATCGTCGGCAACGATCTGGCCGACATCAAGATCTTCATCAACATCGGCACGAACTCAAATCCCATCCTCAGCCCCTCGGTGCTGATGCAGACCAATCCTCCCATCAGCCAGATCAAGAACAGTCCGGATATCGGCGACCTGAACGGCGATGGACTGAAAGATCTGGCCTATGGCTGGTGGCAGGGGACGGTCTACTACTACCCCAATTCGGGCACGAACGCCGCTCCGGTCTTCAACGAGGTTCATCTGTTGACGGCGCTGGGCGATACCATTCAGCCCAATTTTCCCACCAGCGGCTGGACGGACCTGGAGCTGAACGACTGGGACGAGGATGGCGATCTGGATCTGGTTTACGGCGAATGGACCGGCCAGGTCAACATCTACCTGAATGTCACGGATGACCTGGCGATGACATTGACTCCCATCAATCCGCCGATTATCATTCCGGCGGGAGGCGGTAGTTTCAGCTATAATGCCTCCATTGCCAACAATACATCCTATAGCGTAAGCGCCAATGTCTGGGCGGCGGCGGAACTCCCCAGCGGCCAGGTGACCAGCCCGCTGTTTCTGGTGACTGTCACCCTGCCCGCTGGAGGTAATTTGACGCGCATGCGCACCCAGACCGTGCCGGGATCGGCTCCTCCGGGCAATTACACCTACTTCCTGCGCTGGGGGATCTCCCCCGATAATATCTGGGCCGAGGCCTCCTTCCCATTCAGCAAATCGGGATCCGGAGATCTGGGACTGGGAGCTGGTGAATGGACGAATACCGGCGAATCCTTCAATCCTGCCGAAGGGAGTGCCATGCCAAGCGCTTCCACACTCCTAAGGAACTATCCCAATCCCTTCAATCCGGAAACGACCATTCGGTTCGCGCTGCCGGAAGCCAGCAAAGTAAGGCTGGATATCTTCGACCCAGCCGGCCGAATGATTCAGTCGCTGATCAACGGCTGGCGGGGTGCAGGAGCGCATGAAGCGACCTTCAAGGCTGGAGATCTGCCTTCGGGAATCTATATCTATCGCTTAACGGCAGGCGATTTCAGCTCATCGGAGAAGATGGTACTGATGAAGTGAGCCGCCGGCAGGATGGAGGTCGAAATTCGTTCAAGGAGGGGCAACCGCGCATGGTTGCCCCTTCGCAAAGCAGATATAATGCGAATCCTGAGCCGTTTCGCTTGATGAATAAATCGTCGAAAGAGTCTTGCTACTGCGGAAAGATTTCTTTATCTTAAAATAGGCTTTCTAAGCGATTTGTTTCACAAATTGGCTCCCACAGAAAAGCCCTGCTTTCCGCAAGGGAAGTTCTTATCCTTCTTGACCCGCATTTCTGCCCCGCGATTAGATAGCGCGGGGATACAGCATACCCCATCAAAAGACAAACGACACAAATGCGCTGATCCTTTCAGCCTTGATTGGATTCGCGCACGATACTTATGCAATCCTTTCACCATCGGTACTGTCATATAGGCCCTACTCTACTTAAAATCAGGGAGGAAGTCATCATGAAGAGGCTCTTTCGATCTTTAATTTGGTTGGCGATTAGGCTCACGGTGGTCTTGATGCTGGCGGGCGGAATGGTATCCGCTCAGGTCAATTTCGTCTGGGACGCAACCTATAATGGCCCGGCGAGCACTTATGACGGCGTCACGGCGATGACAACGGACGCTGCTGGAAATGTGTATGTCGCCGGATTCAGCGATGCGGATTCGGACTGGTTTGGCGGCAATTACGCCACCATCAAGTACAACTGGGCCGGCCAGCAGCAGTGGGTCGCCATTTACAACGGGCCGGGCAATGGCGAAGACAAGCCTACCGGCATCGGGGTGGACGCAGATGGCAACGTCTATGTGACTGGATGGAGTATGGGCATCGGCACGGATGACGATATTGCCACGATCAAATATAACGCCGGTGGCGTCGAGCAGTGGGTTGTTCGCTATAACGGCCCGGGCAATGGCGAGGACTTGCCTCAAGATCTGACCCTGGATCATAATGGGAATGTCATCGTTACGGGCGCAGGCTCGAGTGCCGGAGGAGGTTACCCTTACTGGGATCAGACGACGATCAAGTACAATTCCGCGGGGGTGCAGCAATGGGTGGCGATTTATGCCGGCCCCTGGGGGTTTAATGATGTTGCCATGGCGGTGGCCGTGGACTCTGCTGATAACGTGGTGATCACCGGCTGGAGCGCCGTTCTCGGTAATTACTACGACTACAATACCGTAAAGTACAACTCCGCAGGCGTACAGCAGTGGGTGGCCAGCTATGCCGTTAACCCCGGCAGTTACGATTTCGACGGCGCTTATGCCCTCGCCCTGGATGCGCAGGGAAACGTTTATGTCACCGGCAGGAGCGATGCAGATACCAGCGCTGCGGAAAATGATGACTTTGCCACCATCAAGTATAACTCTGCCGGAGTGCAACAATGGGTGGCGCGGTATGATGGCACCGGAGACGCCGAAGATTGGGCTTGGTCTTTGGCCGTTGACGACGCTGGCAATGCCTATGTTGCCGGTACCAGTGAGGGAATGGGCACTAGTCTTGACGCGGTTTTGATCAAATACAATACGGCCGGTGTGCAGCAGTGGGTGGCAAGATATAACGGTGAGGAAAATAGCAACGACGGTTTCTATGAGGTCGCCGTGGACGCCAATGGAAATATCTACGTGCCGGGATGGAAGAACGGAATAGGTTGGACTTTCTACGGCGAAGCCCTTGTCATCAAATATGACGCTTCCGGAGCCGAACAATGGCTGGTTTCGTATTCCGCCATGCCAAATGGCTCGGATTGGGTGACCAGTATAAACCTGTCAACGGACGGAGATGTCTGGGTGGCGGGAAAAACTTGGAATGGGACCGACAACGATTTTCTCACCATCAAGTATGACGAGCCTGATGTCGTCCTCACCTTGACGCCTCATAATCCCCCCATTCAAATCCCCGCCGGAGGCGGCAACTTCCAGTTTGACCTGCAAGTGTCCAATACCGGTTCCACCAATTATATGGTGGACATTTGGACGGACGTAACCCTTCCGGGCGGATACCACTACCCCATCGTGACGCGCCCCAATCTTCCGCTGAATGCCGGAGGCAACATCCTGCGCCCCAATCTCACCCAGTTTGTCCCAGCCAGCGCCTTGCCGGGCGAATACTATTACAATGCCTACGTGCGCGATCACAACACCTGGGAAGTTCTGGCGAGTGACGCCTTCTCCTTTGTGAAACTCGAAGGGGATGCCCTACCTAACCACGATTTAGGCTGGGCCCTCTTCGGCTGGGATGGGGAAGAGGCTCCGGTTCTGACTCTTCCCATGCAGTTTGCCCTGCATCCTGCTCGTCCCAATCCCTTTAATCCTTCCACCGTCATCCACTATCAGCTTGCCGCTGACAGCCGTGTCAAGCTCGCGGTGTTCGACGTTTCCGGGAGGTTGGTAACGACGCTGGCGGATGGCTGGCAGGAAGCGGGGGTGCATAAAGCGATCTTTGATGGATCGGGATTGCCCTCGGGGATTTACGTGGCGCAGCTAACGGCGGGGGAATTCACGCAGGTGCAAAAGTTGGTGCTGATGAAGTAGCGATCAGCCTTGAGATCTGCAGATGTGTGTAGGGGCGTCCGCCGCGGTGGACGCCCCTACACATTGGTGTACTCTATTTCCTCGCAATAATTCGGCAGCGATCCATCTTGCCTTCGTGAGCCACTTTGGACATGAACATCATCTCGCCGCCCATGGCCTGGAAGAGTTCCAGGTTGTCGCCGATGATCTTCAAGGCATCGAAGGACAACTGGTCGGTCAGCATCTTGATGTAAAAGTCAACATAGTTGCCGAATTCCGGGAAGAGCTCTTCGGCTGAGACAATCTTCAATCCCGCCTTTTCGATCAGTTTCTTATAGCCCGCCAAGCTCTCCATGTAGGGGAATTTCATGAAGGCGTTGACGCGCTTGGCCTCCTCTTCGGACAGTCCTTTCGCGCCCTCGATCCAATCGGTGAAAGCCAGCGTCCCGCCCGGTTTTAGAACCCGCGCGGCTTCCGAAATCAGCTTCTCCTTGTCGGTCACATAACACCAGGCATCTTCGCCCCAGACGAAGTCAAAGGTTTTGTCCGGCCAGGGGACAGCGGTGACGTCGCCCAATTTGAACTCGATCTTCTCGGCTAAGCCTTCCGTCCTGGCGCGTTCCTGCGCCTTCTGGTGCATGGTCTTCGTGCCATCCAAACCGCACATGTCGGCTCCGTAAAACTTGGCCAGAAAGCGGCAGCTGGCGCCTAGAGCGCTGCACAGGTCTAAGCCTTTCCAGCCTTTCTGGATGCCCGCCTTGTCGGCCAGGGCCTTGGATGACTTGAATCCGCCGACGTGGATCTGTTCGCCCATGATCAGTTCCCAGAGCACGCCTTCGGGGCCGTCATAGACAGCGTTCACGTCCTTCAAGGTGATGTTGAGATGTTGCATCGCTCCTCCGTTTGATAGGGTTGAAGTTGGAGGCGCTGCGGAAGGGCGTGGAGACGGGTTCGGAGGAGGGCGGGTAGGAGGATGGTCTACAGGACTCTAATGCTCCTTTCTGCGCGCCGCCCCGAACGGGCTCCGGATATCCGCGCTCGGCGGATTACCCCTTCAGTTCAGGCGCAGCGCATGATTGGATCTACGTTTTTCATGATGATATGCCGAATTTAGGATTGCGCAGTTTAAGCTTGATTCGGATGCATGACGGATTATATATTTAATTTAGCAAAAAACAGCGCCAAAAGCAATATCTATCTCAAGGAATATGCGACGAAAATCTACACGCGCTCGGGCGACCGAGGGCTAACCAGCCTGCTGAAAGGCGGGCGGGTGCCCAAATACGATTTGCGGGTGCGGGCCTATGGGACGTTTGACGAGCTGAATAGCTGGATCGGCTACGTTCGGGCGATCAATACCGATCCCGAAGTGGAAGTGGCTTTGGCTCGCTTGCAGCCTGTGTTGCATCGCCTCTGCAGCGACGTGGCAGCGCGCCTTGAATTTGAGGACTCAGGCAAGACGCCGCGCATCGCACCGGGCGAAGATGCTCTGCTGGAAAAAGATATTGATCGCATGGATCAGGATTTAAAGCCGCTGGAGCACTTCATCCTGCCCGGCGGATCGCCCGCGGGAGCGGCCCTGCACATTGCGCGGACGGTTTGCCGGCGCGCGGAGAGGCATCTGGCCGAATTGGCGGCGGCAGAGGGAGGCGTCAATGAAGAGGCTCTGAAATTCGTCAACCGGCTGTCAGACTATCTGTTCACCCTGGCCCGATGGGCGAACGCGAGGAGTGGGGTGGAGGAGACCATCTGGAGTGGGTAAGCTCGAATGAATCACCGGACGCGGATGAATATCAAAAATCAAAGATCAAAGATTAAAAAGCAAAGGCGGCCGCAGGCCGCCTCTTTTCTTTCCCCCTTTTCTAAAGGGGGATTAAGGGGGATTATTTTACCACCAGCACTTTTTCTACCTGCGAGAATCCCGCGCCGGCCAATCGCGCAAAGTAAACGCCAGTCGGCAGGTTATCAGATCTGAAGTCGGCGCGATGAGATCCCGCCTCGCGGAAGCCGTTGATCACGGTCGCGATTTCGCGCCCGCGAATATCGTACAACTTCAGGCTGATGGGCATCGGCTGGTAAAGATCGAAGGTGAAACCGATGGTTCCATCATCCGAACGATCAGCCTTGAATTCCATCTTGGACCGGTTCTCCAACGCCAGCGCCGGTGCATCTCCATTGGCGAGGTGAACCAAATGAATCTCCAGCGGCGCCAGAGCGTTGTTCACGACTACGTTCTGAATGCGCTGGGTTTGATAGCCGGTCATGCCGGCGAACACCGAATAGGTGCCATTGTTCAGCAGCCGCGTGAAACGTCCGAATTGCGGTTCGGCGAAGCGGGGGCGCACCTGCGGCGAAATCCGCCCCTGGATTTCCACCCGCGCCTCCAGCGGCTGACCTGTCTGAGCGTCGCGGACGTGGCCCGTTATTCCCGGTCCGGACAGCCGTTCCAGCAAGTAAGTCGCGCCGTTCATGTAGCGCTGCGTGCGCTCGGCTAACTGGCTGCCGGGCGGGATGAACACGGGGTAAGGGCAGATTTCCACGTCATACGTGATGGCTCCGGCAAAACCATAAAACCAGTTGGGGCACCGTCCCCCTTGGCCGGGGTAGATGTCATACGAGAAAGTACTGCCATTGTCTTTGAGGAAATGGCTCGCCAGAGCGTTGCCGATGGAATTGATGACGTCCTGATCCGGCGCGTACAGGCCGCCCGGCCAGGTCCAGGGGGCGATGACCACGTCGCCGTAGCTGTGGAAACTGATTCCCGCCGTGAAGCGTTGCTCATAGGCTAACAGCTTGACGGCGCTGTTTTCACTTTCCGAAAAAGGCGCCGATCCGCGATAGTCATAGTTCCAGGGATCGGTAGAGCCGTCCATGTTCCAGTACCAATTATAGTTGCGGTTCAGGTCAATGCCTTCGTGGTCATCCGTCCACCAGGTGCCGCCGAAAAATTCGTAGTAGATGCCGTCGCCGTCAATGTCGCGGGCGTTTTTGCGCCAGAAGAGGTTAATATTGGAGGTAACAGCGTAATGACCGTCGGGATTGACCAGCGGTACAAACCAGATTTCGTAATTGTTCATCCACTGGGTGATTACGGGATCCGTTCCGTAACTCTGCAGGAAATGGTCAATCATATAGAGCAGCGTCTCGCAGCCCATGATTTCGCTGCCGTGATGCGTGCCGAAGAAGAAAACTGCCGTCTCGTCCTCTTCGACTGGGGCATTGTCCGAGAGCTTGACCGCCCACATGGTGCGGGGGAACTGTGTGGCGCGGCCGATGGAATCCACCTTGCAGAGCGTCGGATACTGGGTCTCATAGGCCGCCAGTTGCGCCGTCAGCTCCTCGTAGGTGTGATATTCGGGATCAATCAGATCGGTCTCGCGCAGGGGCAAGGCTGTGATATCCTCGATGATATATCCGGCGGAGATTAACCGCTGATAGATGACCTCATCGAAGATCACGTCCACAAAGCCCGGCGTTTCATCACTGTAAATGCTGGCACCCAGATCCGCCAGACGATGCCCCTCGGCAGGCGATGATACAGGAATGCGGCCGACCATCGGCTGCGCCCAGCAGGCCGTCGCCGCGGCCCAAAGCGCCAAAATCAGTAGCCTTTTCATAAGCCTCCTCCTTGAGTCCAAGTCTATCTCTGCGCCTTTTGCGTTCTCTGCGGCTAGATTATTTTCCCCCGGCTGGATGAGTCAATTTGGCCGTCAGGTATCCGGCGAGGAAACCAATGATGAGCGTCAGCAGCGTCAGGATGATCAGCGACATGTCCACCGCCCAGAAGAAAATCCGGAACGAGACCACATGAAAGTTCTGCAGGACGATGATCAATGCGATGACGATCAGCACCAGCAAAGCGATGACTTTGGGTTTCATCTAGTATCCATCCTATACTTATTCTGAATTGGTCTAGTAGACAATATAGCAAGAAAAATCACCAAAGTCAAGCCTTATCCCGAGAAACCCCCATTTTTCATCTTGCGAAAGACAGCGATGACCTGCTTCCAGCGCATTATCATTTGCTAATCCCTAATCCCCAGCCCCTAACCCCTTTCAGAATCCCATGAACGTCCCCTGCCCGCGGCGGCGTTCGACTTTGATATCTTCAAGCTGCGGTGATTTTAGGCTGATCTTAAGGTAATACCCCTGCCCAATGCCCAGCGGATTCCAGACCAGGCGCGCTTCCCAGCAGTGTAAATCGCGGTAAATGGTTAGGCCGGCGGAGACCACCTTGCGCTCCTTCAAATCCACCCGCGTATTGTAGCTGATCTGCCAGTTGCGCGTGATCGAGGCATCCACCGAGGCGTTCATCCAAAATGTCTCTGTCTGATTGTTGGGATTGTTGCGGTTGATGGTGTAGTGGAATGCCAACTGCATATCCCAGGGGACCGAACCCAAATACCATTCCTGCGGCATTTGGGACGGCTGCGTCTGATAGGTAGGCTCAAGCACGGTTTCGGCTTCGGTTGGAGCGAAATCACTGCCGAGGTCGGATCCCGCTTCGCCTTCGCCGCGCGCCGCCTCTTGCGAATGAACTAAGGCGCCGAGGGATAGGCCGGCGTTGGTGGAAATGTCGAAACTGCGCAGGCGCAGCAGCTTTCCTTGCAACGGCTCAAAGTAATACTCGTCATATTCGGCGGCATTGCCGAATTTGTAGAAACTGTGATTGGCGGAGAGGTCGAGGGAGAGGCTCTTCACCGGGCCGAGCGGCTGCGATCCCGAGAGCGGCGTGGCGCGGAAACTGCTGGAGAGCGGCGCGAAACGCAGGCTATCGGCGACGAAATTATAACCCGTGGAGAAGTTCAGTGTGAAGAGGTCTATCTTCTTCTTTTCCTTCTCTTCGCCCGAGCCATATTTCATCTGAAAAAGATTGGCCAGTTGGAAATTAAGCGCGAGGGCCTTGCCCTGTGGAGTCGAGCCGTAGAGCGATCCCGCAAAGCGGTCTTTTTTCACCGTCTGGCCGGTGAAATCGGTGATGGTCTGGTAATAACCCCAGGCGGGATCGGAGAAATCGGGCGCGAAGTTCAAGGACAACGTGGGCGTGGCAATATGGCGGATGGCGTCCACGCCGGCGAAGGGATTCGTCCAAAAGCCATAGATCTTGGTGTTCAATCCCAGGCCGGTGCTGAACGTGCGGCGCGATCGGAAACCGCTGACCTTTTCGCCGGATGGATTGCTGGAATAATCCTTGTATTCATCAAACCACTGTTCGTTGTAGCTCAGGCTCGGATTGAGGCTGAAGTAGCTGATGCTCTGCGGGCTGTTAATACCCACCGCATGCTTCGCCGCCGCGCGGCGGTCTTGAACCAATGAGGTATCTCCCCCGGCTATGACCTGATCCAGGACGCGGTGATGGAGATATTCCCCGGTATAGGAATAGGTAATGTTGTTGTACCATTTAGGTTCGGGACGGGAGGTATCTCCGGGAGCGGCCTTGGGCGCGGGAATAATACTGCTCCACCCCCGGCGAAAATTGATGCGCGGAATCTCCTGAGTGATTTCGTCGTTCTGCAGATTTTGTTCGTGGTGCAAGTTAATGGACATCGAGTTCTTGCCGCCGGGAAACTGGTGCGTCAGGGTGGCATTGGATCTTAAGACCTGGGCCAGTTGCTGGTTCAGGTTGAAGGAATATTGCTGATAGTAGCTCCTGTCGCTGATAAAGTTTGCATCCACATTGAGGCGGGTATTGGGATCAATCGTTTGATCGTGGCCGAGCTTGACTTCCCAGCGGCGCCGTTGCCCCTCTTCCAGGTGCTGACGAGTGATGGCTCCCTGCATATATCCCGATAGATGATAGCGCCAATTGTAGCGGGCATTGCCGTGAAAAAGAAATCCGGTCCTTTCGTAGTAGTCCAGAGTGGCCGCCACATCATAGTAGTCGCTGGGGGCAAAGTAGTAACCCAGGTGGTGCAGAAAGCGGCCCTGAGTGGAGCTTTCGCCGTACGTGGGGATGATCAACCCGGACTGCCGGCCGGTGCGCGATGGGAAAACGCCAAAGGGTATGGCCGCGACCGGCACATCCTTGAAATAGAGCACCACCGGTTTGGCGACCGCCTTGTCATTCACGATCAACTTCATCTGCTGGCTGCGGAAGCTGTAATGCGGATCATCATCGCTGCAGGTCGTGAAACGGCCCGGCCCGGCATATAGCACTCCGGAGGTGTCCTTCTTCAGCGCCTCGCCCCAGTAATAGCCATCCAGATATTGAGTCGTGCCTTCGGTGATGCGGCCGCGACGGGATTTCAGGTTATAGGTCATTCTGACGCCGGTGATCTCCTGCTCGCCCTCGGCGAAGGCCGGCTTGCCTTTAACGAAGATCGAATCCACGACGGTATCCAGAGAATCCGCCCAGACCGTATCAGCCACGCCTGCGGCGGTCACCAGGTTCTGATCCCAATCCACGCTGATCTTCTCGGCGCTCAGTGTCATGCCCTTGTAGCGTATCTTGGCGTTGCCGCTGAGCAGCATGAGCTTCTGATCCACCAAGAATTCGATGTTCTTGGCGGAGTAGCTGATGGTGGTGTCGAGGTCGGTGGACTGCGTCTGCGAGGTGTCCGGCGGGGCGGGTAGGACGGCTGAGGTATCAGCCTCCTGGCCGGAAGCCGAACCGGCGAGGGTCAGCAGAAGGCCGAAACCCGCGAGGAAAAGACGTGCCCAGGCGCGAATCATCGTCGTAATTTACTAATTTTCAAGCGCCAATGCAAGTTCCCTCGGGTCGGAATGATTTGCGCGCGGGCAATCAAAAGCCCCCTTTTCGGGGGCTTCAAGTTTGCTTCGTGAGAACGGCGGGAATCGAACCCGCGACCAACGGCTTAAAAGGCCGCTGCTCTACCGGCTGAGCTACGCTCTCGTTAAAGATGAAAGGGACCGTTACTCGCCGAGATGGTCGCCTCCTGGCCGGCGCCCAGCGAGATCATCTGGATGGGCACGCCGGTGAAGGTGGCGATCCGTTCCAAGTAGGCGCGGGCATTGGCGGGCAGCGCATCGTATTCTCGCACTCCGCGCCCGTCATCCCAACCCGGGTGCGCTTCGTAATGCGCCTGCACCGACTCCCAATCGTGAGTTGTCAGCGGAGCGCCTTCCAAAGGATTGCCGCCGAGGCGATATTCGCAGCAGAGTTGCAGGGATTTCAAACCATCGAGGACATCCAACTTGGTGATGGCCCAACCGCTGAGGCCGTTCCAATAGGCCGCTTCGCGGGCCGCCACCAGATCCAGCCAACCGATGCGGCGTGGGCGGCCGGTCGTAGCTCCGTATTCACCGCCTTTCTGGCGTATCATGTCCGCCATGTCATCCTCCATCTCGGAGGGGAATGGCCCGCTGCCGACGCGCGTGCAGTAGGCTTTCAAGACGCCCAGCACGTAATCAATCTTGCGCGGCGGCAAACCCAGTCCGATCACCGGCCCGCCGACCGTGGGATGAGACGAGGTGACGAAAGGATACGTGCCCAGATCGAGATCCAGGAAGGTTCCCTGCGCGCCCTCGAGCAAGACCGTCTGATCCGCCGCGACAGCTTCGCGCAGAGACCGCACCGCATCGCCGGCGTATGGGCTTAAGGCTTCAGCCCATTTCTCGGCTTGTCTCAGGAATTCTTCTCGGCTCGGCGGTTGTTCTTTAAAGAAGCTTTTCAGAGCCTTGGCATGGTGCTCATAAAGCGCCGAGCAGCTTTTCTTGCGGGTCTCCGCATTCAGCAGATCGCCGACGCGCACGCCGCGGCGCGCCGCCTTGTCGCAATAAGCCGGACCGATGCCGCGCGAGGTCGTGCCGATTTTATCGTTGCCGAGGGCCTTCTCCTGGCAAACCTCTATCTGCTTATGCGTGGGGAAGACTACATGAGCGCGCAGATCAATCGTCAGCCGCCCCTTCAGCGAGAGGCCGAGAGCTTCGATTTCGGCGAGTTCTTCGATCAGTTCGTCGGCGTCCACAACCACGCCCGGGCCGATCAAGCATTGTGCGGTAGGATTCAAGACGCCGGAGGGGAGCAGATGCAGGACGATCTTGCGGTCGCCGCGCCGAATCGTATGACCGGCATTCGCGCCGCCCTGCGAGCGCGCCACCATCTGGGCGTGAGAGGCCAGCAGATCCACGATCTTGCCCTTGCCTTCGTCGCCCCACTGGGCGCCTATGACTGCAATCACCGGCATGGAAGCTCTCCCCGTTGATCCCGGCTTAGCGTTGCATTTTCCGTTTCTGGAGCTTCTCGGCCCGCGCGTTCCATTCGATCAGGATGGGGCTGGCGATATAGATAGTGGAGTAGGTTCCCGCGAAGCTGCCGATCAGCAGCGCCAGGGCGAAGTCGCGAATCACGGTGCCGCCGAAGATGAAGAGGATCCAGAGCACAATGAAGACGGTCAAGTTGGTCACAATGGTGCGCGAAAGGGTCTGATTGATGGAGGTGTTGATGATCTCCTCCAGACCCTTGGTCTTCAGGCGCTTCAGATTTTCGCGGATGCGGTCGAAGATGACGATGGTGTCGTTGATGGAGTAGCCGATAATGGTCAGCAGGGCCGCCACGATGGTCAGCGAAATCTCCTTGCCCAGAATGGAAAAGATGCCCACCGTCACCAGGACATCATGGAAGAGCGCCAACACGCCGGCCAGTGAAAACAGGAATTCAAAGCGCGCCGAAACGTAAATCAGAATGCCCAGCAGCGCCAGCAGCGAAGCCCAGACGGCCTTGCCTCGCAGCTCCTTCCCGATCTTGGGGCCGATGTTCTCCACCTGGCGCACCGCGAAGGAATTATCGGGAAACGCCTGCTGCAGGGCGCTCTTGATCCGATCCACGCCGCCTTCGGTGGCTGTGGTCTTCTTGAATTGGACGAGGATATCCGATGCGCCGCCCAACTCGCTGATGCGCTTGATCTCGCTATCGCCCAGACCGATGCGGCTCATGACGCCCCGAACTTCCCCCTCGGACATGGGCTTCTCAAAGCGGAGCCGCACCGATATGCCGCCGGTGAAGTCAATGGACCAGTTGGGCCCGCCGCGGATGACCATCGAAACGATGCCGGCTAGGATCACCAGAGCCGAAACCGCCATGGCCTTGCGGCGGATTTTTTGAAAGTCGTAGTTGGCGTTCTTAAACCATTCCATGGGAAATCCGTTGTAGTTAGATACTGAGTCGCTTAGGAGCGAACTTTTGCGTATACATGTCAAAGATCAACCGCGTGCCGACGATGGCCGTGTACAGCGAGACCGCCACGCCGATCATCAGGGTCAGGGCGAATCCTCGTATTGGGCCGGTGCCGAACTGGTAAAGCACGACGGCCGCGATGATCGTGGTAATGTTGGCGTCCAGGATCGTCACGGTGGCGCGTTGGTAGCCGGCGTCAATTGAGGAGCGGATGGTCTTGCCGCTGCGCAATTCTTCCCGGATGCGCTCGTAGATCAGCACATTGGCGTCCACCGCCATGCCGATGGTCAAAATGATGCCGGCTATGCCCGGCAACGTCAGGGTCGCCTGGAAGCCCGCCAAAATGGCCATCAGAAAAATCAAGTTCAGCACCAGCGCCACATCGGCCACAATGCCGGCCAGCTTATAGTACCAGGCCATGAACAGGCCGATGATGATAAAGCTGACGATGGCCGAGAGGCTGCCCTTGGAAATGGAGTCCGCGCCCAGGGAAGGCCCCACGGTCTGTTCTTCTATGATCTCCACGGGAGCGGGCAAGGCTCCGGCCCGCAGCACGATGGCCAAGTCGCGGGCTGCCTCCATATTGTCCGAACCCTCGATAATGGCACGGCCGTCGGGGATCTTGACCTTGATGACGGGCGCCATGTGGACCTTTCGATCCAGCACGATGGCCAGCTTGCGGCCGACGTTTGCGCCGGTCACCCGCGAGAAAATGCGGGCTCCATCACGATTCATGGATAGGGAGACGGTCGGCTGCCCTTCGCGTCCGGGATCGCCGCCCGAGCCGATCTCCACGTCCGCCTTGGTCAGATACTTGCCCGTGATTTCCGGGGCCGCCTTCAGCAGATACAGATTCCAATATTCCTTATTGTCCGGGCCCATGACCAATTCGTTCGACCACAGGAATTCAACGTCCCGGGGGATGGCCGCGCGGATTTCCGGCTTGGCCAAAACAATTTCAACGGCGCGGCGATTCTGCTTCACCACGGCGACCTCGTCGCCAATGTTGCGCAGCAACGCATAGAAGGGATGTTCCTCCTGAAGACCCTCCGCCACCACCAGTGAAGTGTCCTCTCCCAGTGCTGTCTTATCCCCCTCTTCCGTGAAGAGCTTGGAAGCTTCCACGACCTTATCCTTGGCGGCCGGGGTGGCCGCCGTATCCTGAGCCGCAGTATCGGCCTTGGCTTCGGCCAGCAGCGCGGCCAGCGCGGTCGTATCGCCGGCGGCGAGAAATCTCTCGCGTTTCAGGATGCGGTCCACGTCTTCCAGCACCTTCTGCGCCGCCGCCGGTTCCAGGAGGAGCTTGAATTCCAGCAGGGCAGTCTTGCCGATCAGCTCGCGAGCGCGGGCGGGATCCTGCAAGCCGGGCAGTTCCACAATGATTCGCCGCGAACCTTGCTGAACAATGGTGGGTTCAGCCACTCCGAACTGGTCAATGCGGTTGCGCATGACCTCCAGCGAGCGCGCGATGGCGTCGTCGGCTTCCTTGCTCAGAAAGTCCAGCACCTGACGATTCGAAGACTGCGATTCCAAATAATAGCGCGACAATCGCACGCCGGAGCTCTCAAAGACGTCCAGCACGGTTTCATTGAAGTCCAGTCTGGGATCCATCAGGCGGCGGGCGATTTCGGCGGTCAAGGTGTCGAAACGGGCATCGGAATTGTTCGCCAACTGCTTCATCAACCCCACCAGATCCACTTCGAGAACCAGGTGCATGCCGCCCTGCAGGTCCAGACCCAACTTGAGCGATTGCCGGTGGCTTTTATCGAGCTTCTCCGCAAATTCGCCCAGAAGCTCGTCGGCCTTCTGCTTGGCCAGCGCTCGATTATCAGAGGTCAGCTCGGCGCCGCCGATGTGGTCCATGACGTCTTCGCTCCGGCCTTCCTGCACCGCTCGCTCGAGCTCTGCCGCCGCTGTGCCCGTCAGCCGGGCCAGCGACTGGATCTCCTGACTCTGAACTTTGCGAAGTTCGGAGTAACGATACGTCGGGTAGAGGTGGTAGATCGCCAGGAAGATGAAGAAACCGATCAATCCCAGGCGCAACAGGAGTTTGCGTTGTTTCATGCTATTCTCGATTCAGGCTGCTTACGGCAGGGCGGCGAATCGCCATCTGCCTTGTTTTTCACAAAACATTAAATATATCCAGTTGGGCCTTGAGAGTCAATTCTTTTTCGGGAATTCTGCCGAAAGCCCCTGCGCGGATAGCGAAGCCGATGACCCCCAAGCACCCTGCGAATTCAGATGAAAGCTCCGGATTCCAGTCTTAAAAGCCAAAGTCGAATAAAATCCGCCACTAAGCCTTGACTGGAAACAGATGATTGACTATATTCCAAAACCGATCTTACACAGTCTGGTTCCGGCAAGATGGCCGACCCCTCCTTAAAGAAGATTGAATTAATCCACTCTTCGTCTCAAGGCAATCTCTGGGATGAAACCGTCCGCGCCTATGCGCAGGCGTTGCGTGAGCATACCTTCCAGCCGCCGCGCTGGATTGTTGCGGATGGGCGCCACCGCCGCGCCGCCGAGATAGCCCTGCTCCGAGCTTCCGGTCGGTCGGGCTTTCCCACCGGCGGCATCTGCACCCTGGCCTCCTTCGCCGGGGAAGTTTTGGGCTGGCCGGTGCAGACGGCTCTCGCCTCGCCTACCATCGCATCTTTGACTTTGACAGACCTCCTATCGCAGAATCCCCCTGAGCATTACCGAGCTTCCAGCGATAAACCGGGTTTCGCGTCCGCCTTCTGGTCGGCGGTGGTGGAGGCGGAATCGCGCGGTCATTTCCCGTCGGGGTCTATCCCCGGCGCGAAGGGCGCCAGACCATCGCCCGAATTTCGCGATCTGCAAAAACGCCTGCACGAGTCACTTGCTAAACAGCAGCTCTGCACCCCCGGCAAGTTTTTGCTGGATGCCATTGATGCCCTCGAAAAGAGCCTACACCGGAAATCCTCAATTACTTCATCATTATTTATCGGCCCCATTCTGAATCTCAGCCCCCTGGATCGAGCCTTCCTTCGGGCCTTAATTAGCCGAGCTGATCACGTGCGCCTGGCATTGGCGGCGGGGCTTAATCCAGAGACCTGGCTGAATTCCGCCGATATCCAGGAAGGCGGCGACGTTTCCGGATTCGCTCAGCTCGTGGCAGAAGTTCTATGTCTGCGGCCGCTCACGCCGGAAGCGGATCTGGACGCCGTTTTTGCCCTGATCGCCGAGTGGGCGGCGCGCGGGGAGTTTCATTACCGCGACATTCGCCTCATTCATCCATTCCTATCCGAAGAATTGCCTCGACTGAAATCCGCCGCGTGGCGTTATCGAGTGCCAATTCGAGGCGACCTTGGCCGGCCGCTGCGCCAATTTCCGGGGGCCATTGCCCTGCTCAAGGTTCTGGATCTCTTCGAGTCGGGCTGGGGACGCTCGCAGCTTCTGGATATCCTGCGATCTCGTTTGCAGCACTCAACCCCGGACGAAAACGCCCGCCTGATCGCGCGGCTGCTTGAGACGCAGGATCGCCGGTCGAAAAAGCCCTGGGAGCATTGGCTAAAACTGGCCGAGGAAGTTGAGGTGAGGGACCTGGCGCCGCAGCTCCTCCAGTTGGCAGATTTGGATAAGGCGGCTTCGGGCCGGATGAAGGGAGCGGCGTTTGCAACTTGGGCGGAGTCTTTGGCGGACTTTGTTCAAGCTCAGCAGGCGAATTTGAAATTAGATGATGAAGACGGCTGGATCGTTGGATTTGAGGATGAAGGGTGGAAGGCGCTCCGGAAGCTGCTCCAGGTTATGGCGCAATTCTCTCCCCAGCCGCAGGAGCGCGGCGTTCATTTTGAACTCTTGCGCCGCAGCCTGGGGAACGCCGACTTTGCCCCGCAGGATGACAATGCCGACGCGGTCGAAGTCTGTTCGGGCAAAAAGGAAGATCATCTCCCTTGCCAGGTGGTCTTCTATCTCTCTTTGCATTCCCGCGTGCCCACGCCGGAGAGAACGAGCCCCTTCCTGAGCGAATCCCATTCGCCCCATTACTTCGAGCAGTTGCGCCTCTTTCAACTTCAGCTTGCCAATGCTCGACAGAAACTCATCCTCTCGTGTCCGCAGCACGATGACGGCGGAGATGAACTCGCGCGCTCGCCCTTCTTGCATTCCCTGCCGGGTTTGGCCGAAGCCGAGAAGATGGGCGATGCGCTTTTGGAGCGAGCGCTCCAATGGCCACCGTTTGCGACGCTCACGCCGCAGTTTCGCCAGGCAACGCGGGACGTTCGGGCCTCTGTCGCTGGGCGGGCTTGGCGTCACAATTCCGTCCAGATCTTGAAACGCGCCAGCCGCCGGTGGAGTGCCACGCGGCTTAGCAATGCGATTCAATGCCTCTATCTCCATTTTGCCGGGGACGTGCTGCGGCTTGAGCCACAGGCCGACGCCATGATCGAGGCGGCGACGCCGCCTCTGCTGGGGCGCATCGCGCATCAGGTCTTGCAGGAATTTGTGGCGAGGCGGCTGCGCGGAGAGGATTATGACATCGCTCAGAGATGCCGCGATCGCTTTCGGCAAGTGACGGCGATTTACGAGCCGCATCTTGAAACCGACCGCGCCGCAGAGGAGCTGGTGCGCTGCCTGGCGCATTTCGCCCGGTTGGGATGGGAGAGACTGGCCGCGGATTTCAACGCGAGGACAGATCGGCTGGAACTGGCTTTCGGTGAAGAGAAGCGTTATCCTCTCCTGACGCTTGGGAGCGAGGGCGGCGAATACTCGGTCGAGGGGATTATTGACCGGCTCGACCAATCCGCAGACGGGCGAGCGCTGTTGATCGAATACAAATATAGAAAGGCTGAAGGCGAAAGCAAGGATGAATTTTTTGAGGCGCTTCTGAATGGTAAGCAGCCGCAACTGCCCCTCTACAGCCTGGTCGCCGAGCGGTTGATGGGGCTTCAAGTGGCTGGTCTGATCCAGATTTATCTGCGTTCCGCCGCGATCCGCGGCTTGAAAATGCAGGCCTTCTCGCCACTCTTCGATGAATCAAACTTGCGAAGCATATCGGCGGAAGAAAAGCAGCAAATGATTGCCAACGTGCAGTCTCTGCTGGAGCGCAAGGCAAACTTTATAGCGGACGGCATTCTCACCGCTTATCCTGACGATTTCGAAAGCTGCGGCCCGGGCGGTTGCGCCTATGCCGACTTGTGCCGTTTCCGAGGCAAACCTTACGAGACCAATGGCTCCCGATCATAAACCGCGCTTGACGGACAAACAACTTTTGGCTGTGGGGTGCCCGGCCTCCCCGGTGGTGGTGCGCGCGGGAGCCGGCAGCGGGAAGACCAGCGTTCTGGTCGAGCGTTATCTGAGACTGGTGCTCGAGCAGGGAAAGTCGCTCGCGCGGATTCTGGCGGCGACGTTCACCGAAAAAGCCGCCGCGGAAATGAAGGAGCGGGTATCGCGGCGCTTGATGGCGGCGGGGCGAGCGGATCTGGCCGCGCAGCTCAACGTCGCGCCGATATGCACATTGCACAGTTTCTGCTCGCGGCTGATCACACCGCATGCGCTCAAGCTGGGATTGGATCCGAATTATCGCATCGTTGAGGAGCATGAGGCGGACCTGCTGCAGGAGGAGGTTTTGGGCAATTTGCTCGCTCGCTGGCGGCGCGAGCGGGCGGATAGCCTGCAAGTTCTGGCGACGCACCTGCACTGGTCGGCAGATTACGGCCTGCGGCCCGGGCGGTCGCCGGGTTCGCGCGGCTTTTCGCGGCAGTTTTTGAATCTGATTCGCTCAGCGCGCTGTTCTGGCCGCCGCGGCGGGGAAATCTTCAGACCGCTTGAAGTGGACGCCGAAAAGATTGCAGCGGAGGCGAAAGATCACCTCGCTAAGTTGGAGGCTTTTCTGCGCGGCGCCAGGTCCGGTCGGGCGGAGAAGTCGCTGGAGAAAGCCGAGGCGGCGAAGCGCTTTCTTGAAGGCTATATCGCCCTTTCAGACAAGCGGGGGAATCCAGCAATGGAAATTGCAGATGCCCTCGCGAAAATTTCCCTTCAGGTGTCGGCAGAACTGAAAGCCATTTTGCGGCCCATCCGGGAAGAACTCTGCCCGCAGATCGCGGATTTGTGCCATGAGCGGGACTATAACGCCGTCAGATCGGTTCTCAATGAGCTCGGCGAGCAATTCATCGAGGCATACTGGCAGCGCAAGGCGGAAATGGGGGCGCTGGATTTTTTGGATTTGGAAGAGAAAGCTCTTAAGATTTTGCGGGGCCCGGATCAGGATCCGCCGGTGGATCTGATTCTCATTGACGAAGCGCAGGATCTGAATCCCGTGCAGTGGGAAATCGTCCGTCACCTGCGCCAGGACGCCGAGCTTTTCGCCGTGGGCGACGGGCAGCAGTCCATCTACGGCTTTCGCGATGCCGAGGTTGGACTGTTCCTGGACTTGGCGCGGGAAGCCGCGAGCGGGACGGGGGAAGTAATCCCGCTGGATGAAAATTTCCGCAGCCGCCCGGAACTGCTGGCGGTGGTGAACCGCATCTTCGAGAAGCTTTTTCCCGAGGAGGACGGCGTCTCTTTTCTGCGGCTGGAGGGGAAATATCCCTATCCCGCGACGCCGGATGATCGCGTCGAATTGCTGTTGGCTGCCGCTGAGGATCGCCAGAAGGCGCGCGCGGCCGAGGCGGATCTGCTGGCGGAGCGGTTGATCGAGCTGGTCGAGAGCGAGAGCTTCAAGATCCATCGCGAAAGGGGAAGGGATCCCGAGGGCCGGCAGATCCTGATTCCCGAAAAACCGAATTGGGGGGACGTTCTGGTTCTGGTGCGCGCATCCACGAGCTTTGCGCCGCTGGAGCGGGCCTTCCACGCTCGCGCCATTCCGTTCGTCCTTCAGGCCGGGCGCGGATTTTGGGACGCGCTGGAAATCAGCGACCTGCTGGTGCTCTTGCGCTCGCTGGAAAATCCCGGCGATGATTTCAGCCTCGCCTGCCTGCTGCGCTCGCCCGCCGTGGGCTTCAGCGATGATGATCTGATCGAGCTGCGGTTTGTTCCCGAAGCGGCGGCAAATGAATCGTCGGGCGGCCGCATTCGCTCGCTCTATGAAGGTCTATTGGAGATCGCATCGCAGGGTGGGGCGGAGGATTCGCTGGCGCGCCGCGCAGAGAAATTCTTGCATCTTTTCCAGCGCTTATATCGCCTGAAAGATCGAATCCCCTTGCGCGAAATTATCGAGATCTGGATTGGCGAGACCGGACTTGAGGCCTACTGGGCTCAGGAAGATCAGGGGCATCGGATGGCGGCCAACGTGCGAAAATTCTTGAGACTCTGCGATGCGAAAGGAGGCGAATCCGCGGGGCGGTTGCGCGCGATCTTCGAGGAGATGCGCCTGCGCGATTTGCAGGAAAGCTCGGCGCCCGCCGCGACCTTGGACGGCGGAGCCGTGCGCATTATGACCGTCCATGCGGCCAAAGGTCTTGAGGCTCCCATCGTGGCGATCTTCGACATGAACTATCGGCCGCGCGGCGGGAGCGGCGATTTCGTCTATTCGCGGGAGGCCAGCGCAGCCTTCTGTCTGGCGGCGGACGACTTTGGCGGCGATCCCCACAAGCCAAGACTCTTCAAAGCCATCGTCGAGGAAAAGAAGAACCGCCTGGGCGACGAAGAGGCGCGCGTGCTCTACGTCGCCATGACCCGCGCTCGAGAAAAGCTGATCCTCTCGGCTTCGTGCAGTCAAAAAGAAGACCGGAATATTCGCTCCGGCGGATGGTTTAAATCTCTGCTGGAGCATAAGCTCCTGCCCGATCTGGAAACTTTGTTGAATCCCTCGGCCATGCCGCAGGACCAAATCCTGATACCCGACAAAGCCGGCGTGATGGCCGCATTGGATCTGCGGCGCGCCAAGGCAGGCCTGGAGCCGCGAATCGCTCCGGCTTCCGCCCCGCAAATGAGGCCTGAACCTGAAGCGCCGCCGGCTGGTTTTCCAAGGCCTCCCGAAGTTGTTCACATGCCATTATCGGTTACAGAGCTTCTGAAGCAATCCGGCGCGTATGAAGAGGCTTTTGCGGAATTGCCGGAAGATGGCGATGAGCGTCCCCTGAGTCTTGGCGGCATGAATCTGGGCGCGTTGGCGCATAGGATATTGCAGGTGGTTTTGCAGAATGGCGGGGGAGACCGCCTCCACGAGATTGCCCGCGCGGAAGCGATGAAACTGTTTCATGAAGAGCCGAGTGCAGATTTTCTCTCCGAGGCGGCTCAGATTTGCTCGAATTTTCTGAAATCGGATCTGGCGCAACAGATGCAAAAGGCGAAAATTACCCTATCTGAATTCCCCATAATATTCGATTATAATGGCAATCTATTTAAAGCAAAGCTTGATCTGGCTTTTGGGGATGATTTGGACTGGACGCTGGTGGATTTCAAGAGCGGCGCGGCTCCCTCGAAGGAGCTTATGCAGACCTACCATAGACAGTTGCAGATTTATGCTATTGGGTGGAGGGCTATGACGGGAAATCTCCCCTCCCGCGCACTCATTTTTTGGCTGAACTCGGGTGAGGTGATGGAAGTCCCTCTGAATGAGGCGGCATTGCAGGCGGTGATAAAAGGTTAAGAAAAACGAGATCTCGGCAGAGGATTCGTGCGGGGCGAGAACTCGTCACTCAATCGGGCAGAGATCTCGGCCCAGTGACGAGAAGTCGTCCGTCGTTGGTCGTTAGGGGTTAGGGGGCAGGATGGCTCGGCCACCCGCCCAAAAAACCTAACCGCAAAGGCGCAAAGGAGGCGCAAAGGGCGCAAAGATAAAATAATTGTGCAAAGGGTTGGACAAATTACTATAATCCCGGCCATCAAGCTGGCCGGGCCACCCTGCCCTCGGCGGACCCTTTTGGGGCAAGCTGGCCGGGCCACCCAGCGGAATTTAAAAATTGTCTGAATCGCCGATTCAACAGATTAAACGGATTCAACAGATTCTGAAATTGTCTGAGCCGCAGATTTTGGGATGACGCAGATTAATTTGTCTGAATCGCTGATTTGCACTGATTTCACTGATTACGCTGATTAAAGAAAATGCAGCAATCAGTGAAATCAGCATCATCAGCGTCAATCAGTGGTTCAGACAAATAAAATGGCGGCCTCCTGGCCGCCTGTCACATTTGACATTTGCCCTTTGCTATCTGCTCTCTGACATCATTTGAGAAGCACAAGTTTCTCCACCCCCACATACTCTCCCGCCTGCAGTCTCGCAAAATAGATTCCCGCCGCCAGATCTGATCCATCGAAGGTCACCTCATGCGACCCGGCTTGCCGCCAGCCGTTCACCAACGTCGCAACCAGCCTGCCTGCAGTATCATAGACCCGTAAACTGACGAAGCTGTTGGTTGAAAGCAGATAGCTGATGCCTGTCGTGAGATTGAAGGGATTAGAGAAATTCACCAGCAATTCTATTTCTTTAGGGAAGCCATTCGAACATTGACTGATAACCGAAGTAGCTGAATCAGATGCAGTCCGGATAACGTATACGTCATATCCACCAGCTCCGAACGAGTTGGTGGATCCGGCAATGATATATCCCCCGTCCTCCGTTACCGTGACAGATCTGCCCCAATCATCCCCCTCACCGCCGAAGGTTGTGAACCATAAAGAATCGCCGTTGGCATCCAGCCTCAGGAGGTAGATGTCGTTGCTGCCATTGCCGAAGGAATTTGTTTGACCCGCAATGACAAATCCGCTGTCGGGAAGCTCTTTGATCGAAAGTCCCCATTCATTGCCCGCCCCTCCATAAGAACGCGTCCAGAGGGTGTCTCCATCTGAATTGACTCTGACAAGATAAATGTCATCTCCGCCAAATCCGAATGAGGCCGTCGCTCCGGCAATGGCCAGTCCGCCGTCTGAAGTTTGACAGGAGGTTGCACTCCAATCATCAGCAGCGCCGCCATAGCTGTATGCCCAAACACTGTCTCCTTCCATGTCGGTTTTCAGGAGATGAAGATCATAACCTCCACCCCCGAAAGAATTCGTCAGACCCGATACGAGGAATCCTCCATCCCCTGCTGGATAGGCTGCGTCCGCTCCATCCACGTAGGGCCCGCCATAGGTTTTTAACCAGATTTGATTCCCATCCATGTCAGTTCGAATTAGCAGGAAATCATTGTTGGTGCCATACATCGAAGTTTCCCCGGCGAGAATAAAACCGCCATCGTCCGCCAGATGCGCCTTATGGCAGGCATTGTAATTATAGATGCCGTAGGTTTGCATCCATAATTCGTTGCCGTCAGAATCGGTCTTCATCAGGTAACCGCTGCGCGGATAGGCTCCGAATGAATGAGTATATCCATTGATGACAAATTCGCCGCCGGATAGCTGCAACCCTGACAAGGCGAAATCACCCGAGTTGCCGCCACGCGTTTTTGTCCACAGCGTATCGCCGTTCGCGTTTATTTTTATTAAATAGATATCTCCGCTGGCCGCAGAATATTGGGCGTCGTAGTCGCCTACGATCAGGTATCCACCGTCAAGGGTTGAAACGATCGAGTATCCGTAATCGTCACCCATGCCGCCACAGGTCGTCGTCCACAAGACATCTGGGGGTTGTGCCAGAGACAAGGCGGCAAGGACCAGAGTCAACATGAGCGCATAGAATGTCTTATTGATGTCAACCTCCATATTCCTCATGGGCCAGTTCTTCCCGTTAGGAGAAAGCGTGATGGGAATGTTCTCCGGAGACTCTGCTGCAACTTTTCCCACCCGAGCTATTTCATCAGCACCATTCCGCCAGTGGGCGGACTATTCTGCTGAAAGATCAGATCATTTCAGTCCTCGCCCCGCCCTACCGCTAAAGGGTCCCTTCGGGAAAGGACGGGGCTACGAACTATCCAAGCCCGCTGAAGCGGGCTCAAGGGCGCACGCAGTGCGCCCCTACATTTGACGTTTGCCGTCTGACATTTGACATTATCCGCCAGCAGGCGGATGGGGACCAAGCCTCTCTTCGGAACCTGAGGCTCATTTGAGCAGCACCATTCCGCCGGCGGGCGGACTATTCTGCTGAAGGATTATATCATTTCAGCAGAATTAGTTTCTCCACCCCCACATACTCTCCCGCCTCCAGCCTCGCAAAATAGATCCCCGCCGCCAGACCCGTCGCATCGAATGTCACCTCATGCGCTCCCGCCTCGCGCCAGCCGTCCACCAATGTTGCCACCAATCTCCCGGCAGCATCATAGACCCGCAAACTGACAAAGCCGTTGGCTGAAAGCTGATAGCTGATGGCTGTCGTGGGATTGAAGGGGTTGGGGGAATTATGAATTATGAATGATGAATTATGAACCTCATCATTCTGAGCGAGGTTTTCGCCGGGGAAGGGCTCGCCGGAGCAGATCCAGCCATCGGCGCCCAGCCAGTCGCGGTTGGAGCCGAGTTTGGTGAAGGGGAAGCTGCTGCTGTCGGCGATGGCCCAGGGATGGTCTCCCACAAAGCCCCGATAGATGTAGTTTCCCGCCGGAGCGTTGGGAGGAACATATTGGTCGCGGGCGCGGAACAGACTGGAATTGGCGGAGAGAGTAATGCTAATGGGACCAATGAGCGGGAAGGGAATCCCATTGGGCAACTGTACTAACGTCCAGCCATCGAAAGTTTGCGTGGAATCCGTGTTGTTGTCAATGGTTATCACGAAGGCGAACCAGCCGCCCTCGGATGGGATGACAATGGGGGGATTGGATGGCGTCAGCGTGATGTCAAGCGGTGGTGGGGGCGGAAATAATCCATAATGGTAGCCCATGTCCACGATGCCAGAATCTTGAACGCCATCTGTCCGGGAAGTACCAACTATCATAGAGGATGATGGATTGCCAGCATCAACGCAGGGACTTTGTTGGGATTGGCCAGCGACAGTTTGACTGAGAAAAGCAGTCCCTTGTGTGCAACTGGCAAACAAAGGATCCAGGCTGATATTTCCTAGTCCCTGCCAAAGCGTGTCTTGGATGTCGCAGTAAGTCCAAATAAGGCTGCTTTCGAAAATGTGGATTTGGCTACCCCCTACAAAAGCATTATTCTGCCAAACAATGTTGTTTTCCCCAGTTATATTGGAATTGTATATAAGTGAAAGACCACCTCCGTACCACTGGGCAAGATTTTCACAGATAGTAGTATTCTCAATTTGAGGATCAGAGGCTTGGCTTACAAATATACCACCTCCATGAGTAGAAGCAGAATTATATTTAAATAGGCAATTTATAATTCTTGCATTTGATGAGAAGAGGCAGCAAATGCCACCACCTTCATTCGATGAGTTTGCCAGGAAAATGCAATTTTTTATCAATGGAGACGAGTTATCGCAGAAAACTCCGCCGCCAGCCCAAAATGCCCAATTGTTGCATATCATAGAATAACTTATTTCTGGATTGGAATCATGGCAATAAACGCCGCCGCCAAAGTGATCGGGAACAATTCCTGAGGCCTTTCCGCTTTTTATAACGCAATAAGTGAGCCTACTACTATCTGGCGCGTCAATAAATCTAATTCCCCACCACCCCACGCTGGTATCCGCCGCTGTGAACAGAATCGAGTCCTGCTCCGTGCCAATCGCCTCAAGCCACCCATTCACAATCAGTTTATAATGCCCCTGAAAAATCACCTGCACGCCGGGCTGGATGTTCAGCGTCTGGCCGGTGGGCACGGTGATTTCCCCCATAATTAAAAAAGGCGACCCTGCCGCCGCCCATGTCCCCGAAACGTTTCCCGCCGGTATAATCGTATCCGCGCCCGCTGCTGAAATCATCCCCACCACCCCCGCCAAAAGCATGAGTTTCCGGAACATGACTCCTCCTTCAAGGTTCATTATTATTCTGGGGCGGCATGGACCATTCCATGCCGCCGACAACCGTCACGGCCACTAAAGGGCCCCTTGAGGGGCATGGGCCGTGACGGCCCGGAAAAAAATATCACACAGAACCGTGGTTTAATTTACAAAATCTTTGGGCCAAAACAAAGCGCTATTTAGCACAAATCACGTCGCAAAGAGGGTGGCCCGGCCGGTCCGGAAGGATCCCTTCGGGACTTGTCCGGCCGGGTTTATTTTAAATTGTACGCGTTTATGATAAACCAGGCCAGCGAGCTGGCCTGGCCACCCTCGGGTTTATTTTAAATTGCGCGTGTCTTATAATATACCAGGCCAGCGAGCTGGCCTGGCCACCCTCCGGGGGTTAAAAGGCGGGGGGCGCATCCACCGTTGCGGGGGGCGCATCCGCCGCGGCGGACAAAAATTGAGCCCCGTTCACGGGGCTTGCGTAGTTCGTAGCCCCGTGCTTTAGCGCGGGGCGATGTCGGGGCGAGGGCCCCCGCCATTCATGCACCCCTTGCACCCTCCTGCACAGCTTGCCGCCTCCGGATTTAAATATCCTGCCAGCTACGCTTTAGATATCCTTCTACGGTTCTGGCATAAAATTGGCATAGGGGAGGGGCAAGACCTCCCTCTCTGCACTTCGCAAGGTTCTTATCCGCCCGCGCCGCTGGCCTTCTGCTTGAAGCTGCCGGTCGCGGAAGACTCGTCGGGACGCCGGGTTGCCTGTTTGCGGCGCATCGGGCAGCGGCCGCGCCGGGCGGAAACCATCATCGCCAAGGCTGCATCACCACTAAATTCCTGAGAATCGTTGCTTGACAAAGCAGCGATTTTTTGTTATATTATTAGGATATGGCGCATTGGATCACAGGATCACAAATGAGCGCCATTTCGTTTCGTATGGCCTCTGTACCAGAGAAGGGAAAAAGCACAGCGTGAACATCCTCGGCATTTCAGCATATTACCACGATTCTGCGGCCTGCCTGGTGCGCGACGGCGATATCGTCGCCGCGGCGCAGGAAGAGCGCTTCACCCGCAAGAAGCACGACTATCGCTTCCCCAGCAACGCCGTCGCCTACTGCCTGAAAGAGGGCGGCCTGAAGTCGGATCAGCTCGATTATGTGGCCTTCTACGACAAGCCCTATATCAAGTTCGAGCGGCTGTTGGAGACCTATCTGCAATACGCCCCCAAAGGCTTCCCCAGCTTCCTGATGGCCATGCCGCTGTGGCTGAAGCAAAAGCTCTTCATGCGCGACACCATCAAGAAGGAGATGGGCTTCGAAGGCGAAGTGCTGTTCCCCGAGCATCACGAATCTCACGCGGCCTCGGCCTTTTTCCCCAGCCCGTTTCAGGAGGCGGCCGTCCTGACAATGGACGGGGTGGGGGAGTGGGCTACCTCTTCGATGGGGATCGGCAAAGACAACCGCGTGGAACTCATCTCCGAGATGCATTTTCCGCATTCCATTGGGTTGCTCTATTCGGCTTTTACTTATTATACTGGATTCAGGGTCAATTCCGGCGAATACAAGGTCATGGGGCTGGCTCCCTACGGCGAGCCGAAATACGTTCAGACTATCCTGGACGAGCTGGTGGATCTGAAAGAGGACGGCTCGTTCAAGATGAACATGAAGTATTTCAACTATTGCGCCGGCCTGACCATGACCAGCCACCGTTTCCATAAACTCTTCGGGCGCGGGCCGCGCAAGCCGGAAACGCTGGTGACGCAGATGGATATGGATCTGGCGCGTTCGGTGCAGGTGGTGACCGAAGAGGTCATGATGCGCATGTCCAAGGAGCTTTACCGGCGCACCAAGCTGCCCTATCTGTGTCTGGCGGGCGGCGTGGCCTTGAACTGCGTGGGGAACGGCGTCCTGCTGCGAGGCGGGCCGTTTAAGGATATGTGGATTCAGCCGGCGGCGGGCGACGCGGGAGGAGCCCTGGGCGCGGCTCTGGTGGCGTGGTATCATTATCTCGATAATCCTCGGCAGGCGAAAGTGAAGTTTGAAGATGCCGGCCAGCCGTACAAATTCGACGGCGTTCGGGATACGCAGAAGGCGTCTCTGCTGGGGCCGGAGTTCACCGATGCCGAGATAGAAGCGTTCTTAACCAAGCATGATCTTCCAGCCAAGAAGATCGGCAAAGAGCGCGTGCCCGACGAGGTGGCGGCACTGATCGAAGCAGGCAAGGTGATCGGTTGGTTCCAGGGGCGCATGGAATATGGCCCGCGCGCGCTGGGCGCAAGATCCATCATCGGCGACGCGCGCAACCGCACCATGCAGTCGGTGATGAACCTGAAGATCAAGTATCGCGAGTCCTTCCGGCCGTTCGCGCCGACGGTGCTGGAGGAGCAGGCTCCGAAGATTTTCGAAATTGACCGTCCCAGCCCTTATATGCTTCTGGTAGCCAACGTGCGCGACGAGCGCCGCATCCCGATGACGGCGGAGCAGGAAAAGCTCTTCGGCATTGATAAGTTGAACGTCATACGATCCGATATCCCGGCCATCACGCACGTGGATTATTCGGCGCGATTGCAGACGGTCAACCGCGATGAGAATCCCATTTACTACGATATGATTCAGGCCTTCCACAAGCGCACCGGCTGCCCGGTGATTATCAATACCTCCTTCAACGTGCGCGGCGAACCCATCGTCTGTTCGCCGCAGGACGCCTACACCTGCTTCATGCGCACGGAGATGGATTACTTGGCGATGGGATCTTTTCTGCTGGACAAAAAGGAGCAGCCCCCGCTGAAGGGTGACATTGACTGGAAGAAGGAATTCGAGTTAGACTAATGACGACAAAAATTGCCACAAAAGATATCCGCCTTTGGGCGCTCGTGATGGCAGCGGCGCTGACCGTGGTCGGCACCGTGCAGTCCCTGATTTGGCATCATCAGCGCGCGGCCGTCATCCTCTGGATTCTGGGCGCGATTTTCTTCGTTCCGGGGCTGCTCTTCCCGTTGGTCTTGACGCCCATTTTCAAGCTCTGGTTGAAATTGGCGGCAGCGCTGGCCTGGTTCAACACCCGCCTGATTCTGGGCTTGTCCTTTTTCCTGGTGTTCACGCCCATGGGGATCATTTTGCGGATCTTGCGCAAGGATCTGATCAAGGAGCGCTTCGATCCGCAAGCCAAGAGCTATTGGATTGACCGTCCTGCTGTGCCCTTTGACCGGACCCGATACGAAAGACAATATTAACCAACTATAATCGAGGAGTGATTCCTATGCCGGGCAAATCCGCTTGGTCTGAAATGTGGGGATTCCTAAAAGAGCGCAAGAAATGGTGGCTGGGTCCCATCGTGGTGATGATGGTGTTGATCGGCTTCCTCCTGATTTTTGCGCAGACCTCCGCTCTGGCGCCGTTCATCTACGCCATCTTCTAAGTCGCCGCGAGGCTTGACTCTGTTACAGCGCCCCTCCGCTCGCGCCTTTCGACAACACCTATGCATGAATTCAGGGCGGTCTATGAGCCGCCCTGAATTTTGATCCGACGACTGGATTTGGGCAAGATTCGTTGTGTAATTTTTAACATAAACATCTTGACTTGGTCCTCGAATCTTGTTAAAATTACCCCACTTTGAATGTCACCCCAATTCCACCCAGCAAATGGTAAACCAACTTGCCTAAGATCCCGCAGCAAATCAAGAGCATCTCGGTTATCCTCATTCTGGTCCTGATTGCCTTCTTCGGGGCACGTCTGCTCTTCACACCGGACAGCTTCGGCAAATATGGCCATTACCGGGCGAAGGCCGTGGATGAGATTGCCGCCTTGGACATCAACTACGCCGGATCCCGAGCCTGCGCGGAATGTCATGATGACGTGGCGGCCTTAAAGGCCAATTCCAATCATCGCGGACTGGCCTGCGAAGTGTGCCACGGCCCCTCAGCCAAACATGCTTCCGCGCCCGACGAGCAGGTTCCCAGCGCGCCGCGCGACCGGGGGCGTTGTCCGCTCTGCCACGGCTACGATTCGGCGCGCCCGACGGGTTTTCCGCAAATCCAGACCGCGTTGCACAATCCCGGCAAGCCCTGCATGACCTGCCACAATCCTCACAATCCCACCACGCCGCGGGCGCCTGAGGATTGCAGCGCGTGCCATCGGGAGATCGCCATCCAGAAGACCATTTCGCCGCACGCCACACTGGCCTGCACGATCTGCCATGCGGCGGCGCCACAGCACCTGCAAAATCCACGCAGCGCCTTGCCTTCCAAACCGCAGTCCCGGGATTTCTGCGGCAAATGCCATGCTAAAGGAGCGGACAGTCCCAGCGATATTCCCCGCGTTGATTTGGCCGCGCACGGCGAACGGTATCTTTGCTGGGACTGCCACTATCCGCATTTTCCGGAGGCTCAATGAAGAAGGACGAAAAAGACAAAAATATCGCCCGCCGAGAATTTCTTTTCTACTGCTCGGGAGCCTTGCCTTTAGCGGGGATGCTCTTCATCCCCTTCGGGAAAAATCGAATTCTGCTGGCGCAGGATGTGGTCTCCGCATACGATCCCACCCTGCACAATTACGCCATGGGGGTGGATATTCACAAGTGCATCGGCTGCGGCCGCTGCGTGGAGGCCTGTAAGACGGAGAATCACGTGCCGCGCGAACCGATCTACTTCCGCACCTGGGTGGAACGCTACATCGTTTCGCAGGAGGGCGAAGCCCAGGTGGAGAGCCCCAACGGCGGGATTGACGGATTTCCCGAGTTTACCGGCGATATGGACGTCTTGAGATCGTTCTTCGTGCCCAAGCTGTGCAACCACTGCTCGCGCGCGCCGTGCGTGCAAGTTTGCCCGGTGGGGGCGACCTTCACATCGCGGGACGGAGTCGTGCTGGTGGATGAAAAGTACTGCGTCGGCTGCCGCTACTGCATTCAGGCCTGTCCGTATGGCGCTCGCTATTTGCATCCGGAGAAGAGGGTCGCCGATAAATGCACCTTCTGCTATCACCGCATAACCCGGGGTTTATTGCCCGCGTGCGTCGAAGTCTGTCCGACGCAGGCGCGGATTTTCGGGGAAGCAGGCTTGCGCAGCAGCCCGCTGCGGAGATTTCTGCGCTTCAAGGATGTCACCGTTCTCAAGGCGTCGCTGAATACGCGGCCCAAAGTCTATTACGCGGGAATGGACGGGGAGGTCAGTTAACCGATGCACGATCTTATGGCAAATCTTCCGGCCGGGATTCAGGATATCACCGGTTTCATGTACCCCAACGAATATGAACTTCATTGGGGGCTGCTGATTGTGGTGTATCCCTATCTGACCGGGCTCGTGGCCGGCGCCTTCATCCTGGCATCGCTGGAAAGGGTCTTCCGGTTCAAGTCCCTTCAGCCGGTTTACCGCCTCTCGCTGCTGGTCGCGCTGTCGTTTCTGTTCGTGGCGCCCCTGCCGCTGCTGTCGCATCTGGGACACCCCGAACGGGCGCTGGAGATGTTTCTAACTCCGCAATCCAAGTCCGCCATGGCCATGTTCGGATTTGTGTATGCCTGGTATCTGATGGTCATTCTGCTCCTGGAGGTTTGGTTCGACTACCGCAAGAATATCGTCATCTGGTCGCAGGAAAAGAAGGGTCTCATCCGCCTGTTTTACAAAGTCCTGACCCTGGGATCCACGGACATCTCCGAAAAGGCGCTGGCTTTTGATGAAAAGGCCGGAAAGCTCATCACCATCATCGGTATCCCCTCCGCCTTCCTGCTGCACGGTTACGTCGGCTTCATCTTCGGATCCGTCAAGGCCAATCCCTGGTGGAGCAGCGTCTTGATGCCCATCGTCTTTCTCTTCTCCGCCATTGTGTCCGGCATTGGGCTGGTCCTCATCATCTACATGCTGACGACCATGTTTCGCTGGAAGCAGATGAACATGACCACGTTGAATAAGTTGGCGGAGCTGCTGCTGTATGCCCTCATTGTGGACTTCTCCCTGGAATTGCTGGATTTCACTCAGCGGCTTTACGAGTCGGAGGAGTCCATTGACATCCTGGCCAAAATGATCTCCAGCCGGCTGTTCATCAGCCTGATCATATCGCAAATCATCCTCGGCAGCATCGTCCCCTTGCTGGCACTGGTCTGGTCGCGCTTCGGGCGAGTGCCTGATGAGCTGCGGCGCATGATCTACCTCATGGCCGCCATTCTTATCCAGGTGGGAATTTTCAGCACGCGCTGGAACGTGGTGATCGGCGGGCAGTTGTTCTCCAAGAGTCTTCGCGGCCTGACCGTTTTCAAGCTCGAGCTGTTCGGCATGGAGGGCCTGCTGGTATCGGCGGTGCTGCTAATTCTGCCCTTGGTTATCCTCTTCATCCTAACCCGGCTTCTGCCGCCCTGGCCTGAACGGGAAGAGGCGGCGACGCGGATCCACGCTTAGGCGAGGCCTAAATGCGCGCAGGGCCCCCGGCCTGCCTCAAAAGATCTATCGTCTTTTGGGATCAAGCGCGGGAGAAATCTCGGCCATCGGGCGTATAACATGGTCAGAATAGGGGGGGAGCGGGTCTAGGACCCTGGCTCTGCGCCCGTCGGGTCTAAAAAGAGGATAATTTTATCTTGAGTGCAACAATGAACGAGAGAACCATTAGCGGGTTAAGACGCCTGATCGCTTTCGGCATTCTGGCCGTCACCTTCGCCTTGTTGGGGATGCTGTTCGCTTCCCGCATGGAATGGACGGGAAGCACACAGGCACAGAGTGCCTCCGATGATGAGGCGCGAACCGCCTTGCAGTCTTCCGGGCTGCTGACTTCGGAAGGGGAAAGCCCCTTTGTAGCGGTAGCCGCCAGGGTGAGGCCGGCGGTCGTGAACATTACGGCAAAGAAGAAAGGGGGGGGCTCGCAGGGGGACGATTTCTTCAATTTGGGCCCCTTCCGCGACTTCTTTCCGCATCCCGATATCCCCCGAGGCGTGACCTCCGGCGGATCGGGCATCATCGTTGATCGGGATGGCTATGTCCTCACCAACAATCACGTGGTAGGGGGGGCCAGTGAGATCAAGGTGAAAGATGCTGAGGGTCATGAATATGACGCCAGTATTGTGGGGACGGATGATCAGACGGATGTCGCGCTGATCAAGATCAAGGACGCCCAATTCAGCGCGGAGCAGGTGGCCGAGCTGGGCAATTCCGATGACATTAAGATTGGCGATTGGGCGATTGCCATCGGCAATCCGTTCGGTTTGGATTGGACGGTGACGGTGGGAGTGATTTCAGCGAAGGGGCGGTCGAATCTGCTCATCGCCGGCGGCGGGCCGACCTATCAGGACTTCATCCAAACGGATGCCTCCATCAATTTCGGAAACTCCGGTGGGCCGCTCGTGAATATCCGCGGGCAGGTCATTGGGGTCAACACGGCCGTCAATACCCAGGGGCAGGGGATCGGCTTTGCCATTCCGGCGAATCTGGCGAAGCGCATTATGGAGCAGCTTCGTTCCTCCGGGCAGGTTACCCGAGGCTACCTGGGGCTGGTGCCGCGCGATCTGGACGATGCGACCCGCGAGGCGCTCAAATTGGAGCGCAACGAGAAGGGCGTTTTCGTGGATCAGGTTGAGGACGGGACGCCCGCCGAAAAGGGGGGACTGAAGGCGGGAGACGTCATCACCCGTGTGAATGGAAACGCGGTGAGCGATCCGACCCAATTCCGTTTCATGATTGCGGAGTGCAGGCCGGGATCGGCTGTGACCCTTACCGTTCTGCGCGATGGCGAAACCCGCGACATGAAGTTTGCCCTGGGCGACCGCAAGGATTATGCTGCAACCGCGCCGCAAAGCGTCGAGCCGAATGAATCGTGGCTGGGTCTGCAAGTGAACAGCCTGAGTTCCCCTCAGGCGCGCCAGTGGAACCTGGAAGCCACGGAGGGTGTGGTAATCCTGGATATGGATTATGAGAGTTCAGCCGAAGGCAAGCTGCGGCCCGGCGACGTCATCATCGAAATCAACCGCCGCCCCATCCGGAATCTCTCCGATTATCGCAAGATGGCCTCGGAGCTTGCCGATACAAAAGAGGCAATCCTCTTCCGCATAATCCGTGACGGACGCAAAACATACGAAGCCGTCAAGCCGTAATATCTAGGGCGGGCGGCCCGCCCGCCCTAGATCCATGCATAGGGTGAGGCAATTCCACCGCCCTTCCGGCCGACCGCGGATCGTGAAAATTAGTGCGATGGCCGGCGGGGGGATCGCCTCGACAACACAGATCTTTCCGCGCTTAGCAGTATCTCATGACGAAAATCTCCAAGAAAATCAACATCCGGGCGAATCAGTCGCTGGAAAAATACTTGCAGGAGATCGGCGAGGTTGAACTGCTCACCCCGGAAGCGGAGATTGACCTGGCGCGGCGCATCCGCCAGAACGATCAAACCGCCTTGGAGAAGCTGACCAAGGCCAATCTGCGCTTCGTGGTCAGCGTGGCCAAGCAATATCAGAATCAGGGCTTGTCGTTGGGCGACCTCATCAACGAGGGCAATCTCGGATTGATCAAGGCGGCGAAGCGCTTCGACGAGACGCGCGGTTTCAAGTTCATCAGTTACGCCGTCTGGTGGATCCGTCAATCCATCTTGCAGGCGCTGGCGGAGCAGTCGCGGGTGGTGCGTCTGCCGCTGAACCGGGTCGGAGCGCTGAATAAAATTGGCAAGGCCTTCAGCAACCTGGAGCAGGAATTCGAGCGCGAGCCTTCCCCCGAAGAGATCGCCGAAACGCTGGACATGACCACGTTTGAGGTGACGGATACGCTGAAAATGTCCGGCCGCCACCTCTCCATGGACGCGCCGTTCAATCAGGGCGAAGATAACCGGCTGCTGGACATTATTCATAACGACCGCGCCCCGTCGCCGGATCATGTCCTCATGGAAGAGTCGTTGCGCAAAGAAGTGGAACGGTCGCTGCAAACTTTGTCCCGGCGCGAGGCCGAAGTGGTGCGGCTCTATTTCGGCCTGAACCGTGAGCATCCGCTGACGCTGGAAGAGATCGGCGAGAAGTTTCATCTGACGCGCGAGCGGGTCCGTCAGATCAAGGAGAAAGCGATCCGCCGCCTGCGTCATGCCAGCCGCTCGAAATCGCTGCGCACCTATCTGGGCTGACCTCCCATCGCCCCGGCGCCGCTGGGGCCGCTTGAGGGCCGTCACATCTTAAGAATAGGCGACTTTTTCCTTGACAAAACGGTAACTTTTCTTTAATTTCTGCTTTAGCGTTCGAATACAGCCACATGGGATTGGAATGATGAGACGGGATTTAATTGGAGGACTTGTGGGGAAGGTATTCATTGACAGACGCGAGGGCGAACGGCGCATTGGGGACCGCCGGGAGAGTTCGTTGGATTCGCTAAAGCTGCAGCAGCGCCGCCTGGAAACGATGCCGGACCGCCGCATGTGGGCCGAGCGCCGTCAACTCGAACGGCGCATCATGAGCTGACCCGTTTTGTATTACCGCTCACCTGATCGTTACGCCGCATCCACTTCTACCTCCTGTTGGTAACGCACACGGCTATCTTTAAAAAAATGTGCGATAATAAGTCCAACCTTCCACTGAAGCGATCTGAAACGGCTGCGGCCAAGCCGCCGCCGAACGAGTATAATGCTCCATCGAGAAAACCGGGGATGGAAATGTCATGAAAGTCGGTGTCATCGGGACTCCCAATAAAGACACGGTCATTTTGCCCGACCGCCGCAAGGTATCCAGTTGGGGCGGCGTAGTTTATAATATCCTCACCCTGGCGCATTATCTGCGCGAAACCGGCACGGTGCTCCCCATCTGTCCACTCGGGGAGGAGGCCTTTGCCGATTTCGTCCAACTGATCAAGCATTACGATAACGTCCTCTTCGAAGGTTTGAAGAGCTTCACCAATCGCCAAAATCGGGTCACGCTGAAGTGCCTTTCGCAAGATGAAAAGGAAGAGACGGCGGAGCTGAATCTGCCACCGCTGAGCATTGAACAGATCGAGGAACACCTGCCGGGCCTCGATTTTTTGTTGGTCAATTTCACCTCGGGGCGAGATCTGACGCTGGAGACGCTTCGTCAGTTGCGCCGGAAATTCTCCGGGCCGATCCTGTTGGACGTTCACAGCTTGACCTTAGGTGACCCGGATTCGAAGGGACGGCGGCGGATGCGGGTATTGCGCGAATGGCGGGATTGGCTGGCGGGCATGGATTATGTGCAATTCACGTGGAAGGAAGCCGGCAGCCTGACCGGCCAGAACAAGACGACCGTTTCGGGCCTGGTGGAAGTGGCGGACTGGTTGCTGCAGAATGGATCGAAAGGGGTCATCATCACCCGCGGCGCGGAAGGGGCGTATTATTTCCACTCGGATGAACAGGGGATTTTGAAAGAGGAGATTCCGGCCTTTCCGATAGAGACGGTGGTGGACACCACGGGATGCGGCGACGTCTTTTCGGCCGCCTTCATCTACCGCCTGCTGTGCGGTTATGAAGGGATCGAGGCAACTCACTTTGCCAATCGCGCAGCGGCGCTGAAAGCGACCTTCAGCGGAATCGGGCCGTGGTTGGCCTAGCTTTCAGCGTCTTTTGCTGAGCTCCCGAAGTCAGCCTGCCGCGCTGTCACTCCCGCGAAAGCGGGAGTCCATAATGGTTAATTGCCCATATAGATTCCCGCTGTCGCGGGAATGACACTGAGGCGTGCATCTTTAAAGGGTCCGAAGAACGGATCCAATCGAATTCATCCTCGATAAACGAAAGGCGTCTTAGCGAATTTGATATCAGATTTTGGCGAAAAATTGATCCTCATCACCGGAGCTTCGTCCGGCGTGGGCCGGCAGACTGCCCGGGATTTGGCTGCCCACGGCGCGCGGCTATTGTTGACAGCGCGCCGCCGGGATAGGCTCGAGGCATTGGTTCAGGAGCTTTATTCCCGAGGCGCTCAGGCCGAAGCTCTGCCTTGCGATTTATCCGACCCCTGGTCCCGCGACCGGCTCATCACCGGTCTTCTTACCCGCAACCTCTTCCCCGATATCCTCATTAACAACGCCGGTTACGGCAATTCTCGCCCTTTTGTGAAGGAAACCCCCGCCGAGGTGGCCCGAATGATGGCGGTGAATTATCAGGCCGCCTCAGATCTCATGTCGGCGTTCCTTCCCGATATGATCCGGCGGGGCTCCGGCGCCATTGTCAACGTGGCTTCAACTGCGGGGCGCGTGGCGGTGCCGCACATGGCGGCCTATTGCGCCTCCAAATTTGCCCTCTGCGCCCTGACGGAAGCGGTTGCCTATGAACTGGCGGGATCCGGCGTCGGCGTGCATTTGGTGAATCCCGGGCCGATTGACACGGAGTTCTTTGATGCCGGCATTTGGGAAGGGCCGAAATCCGGCCGGATGGCCAGCGCCTCGGACGTCTCCAAAGCCATCCAGAAGGCCATTCTTCGTCATCGCGTCATCACCTCGGTGCCTGCTTCGCGAGGTCTTCTGGTCTATTTGTTCAATTTATTAGGACCTATCGGTCGTTGGGCGGTTCGCCGCCGAGGAGCACGGTAAAGTCCTTAATCTGGAGTCTGCCCATGCCTTCCAAAAGAACGCGCGGGAACCGCAACAGCGTTGTTGCGCCTATTCTGCCTTCCGACTCAGCCCTCTCCGAGCAATTTCACGGCGCGGCGGAGCTGCGGATTTTCCGGCAGAGCTATCTGGATTCCTATGAAGCCATTATGATCACGGACGCGCAGGGCCTGATTCTCGACGTCAATCCGGCTTTCGAGAGCCTCTACGGCCTTTCCCGTAATGAGGTAGTAGGGCATTCGCCGCGCCTTTTGCGGCACGATTCGACCTGCCCGGAGATATTCCAGGAGATGCGGGAAGCCGTGACCAATCCGGAGAAAGGTTACTGGCGCGGCGAAATCGTGAATCGTTCCCAGGATGGATCGCCGGTTCCGGTCCTGCTCTCGGTCACGCCCATTCGCGACAGCAACGGGCAAATCACTCATTTCATGGGTTTGGCGATTGACATCTCTGAGAAGCGCAAGCTGGAGGCCAAGGTGCAACAGTTGCGCCGCGAGCATGGCGCTTTCCTGCGTCACGAGATGAGAAACCGGTTGGCGGCCGTGACCGGCTACCTGGAGCTGGCGGCCAACCACGCCGAGCCGGTGCCGGAAAGGATGGGCCGATATCTGAATTCCGCCCAGGATGCTTTGATGTCCACCGTGCGGATCATTGATGCACTGCGCGAATTGGAGTATTATGAGCTGGGCCAAATTGAGCTGGAACGCAAAGTCATCAGCCTCCGCCGCCTGGTGGAAGGATCTTGCGCACATTACCGCCCCCTGGCCGAAAAAAACGGCACCTCCATCGAATTGGAAGTGGAGACGGATCTCGATCTGGTGTTGCTGGATGCGCCCAAGATGGAATCGGTCTTCTGCAATCTGATCAAGAATGCCGTGGAACACCTGGTCGGCATCCCGGGGGAAGTGGTCAAGGTGCGCATCTATAAGGAGCGAAACCGGCTCTGCGTGGCCGTCCACAACCGCGGCGAGCCGATTCCGCCTGATCGCCTCATCACCTTTTTTGAGCGGTTTAACACCACCAAGAAAGACAGAGGGGGAACCGGATTGGGGACAACCTACGCCGAATTAATTACCCGGGCTCATGGGGGAAACGTTCGCGTGGCATCGAATGCGAAAGATGGCACAACGGTGACCCTTCTGCTGCCGCCTGCTGCCGTCGTGAAATCACCGAAGGGTGAAGCCGTGCCTTCTTGAGAACGAGGGAGAATGATGAAGAATCTGGCATGGAGATTCCTTGCTCTGCTCCTCCTTTGCGCGGTTTTTTCAGGGGGGTGCGCGGGCAGCCGCAGGAATGAACCGACAGTAATTCTGCGCTCGCAGCGGGTACAGGCCACCCTGGTCGAAATTGCCAGCGCGTTGGATCAATTTCGAGCGGATCACGGCTACTACCCGGAAGGATTGGCGGCTCTACGTGAAAGCCGTTACCTCTCGATCATGCCGGATCTCGAGAGGGATTGGGCTTTCAGCTTTAATGTGGATGGGGGAAAGATCCTGATGATCGGGGCGGTGAGCCAGGAGGCGATGGTGGACGGCCCGGGCTATAGAATCAGCTTTCGCGTGCCGGACAATTATTGGGAGGGTTACGGGATCACCGTCTTGCCCAAATAAACCTGTTTTCGGCCAAAGAAGTGCAAGGGGCGCGGATAACCGCGCCCCATGTCATTTTTTTGCGCTGCGAGATCTAAATTCACCCCATCACGCCGCGATAGCGATCCAGATGATTCATCTTGCTGATCACCGATTTAATGGGGCCGTCCGCGCGACCCTCGATAAATTGGCGCACTACCTCATCCTGCGTGGTCTTGATTTCATCCGGCGTGCCGTCGAATATGATAACGCCGCGGTGCAGCATGACGATGCGGTCGGCCACCTTGTAGGCGGAGACCATATCGTGCGTCACGACGATGGTCGTCACCGAGAGGCGGTCGTTCAAGTTCTTGATGAGTTCATTGATCACGTCGGCATTGATGGGATCCAGGCCGGTGGTGGGCTCATCGTAGAGGACGTATTGCGGATTCATGGCAATGGCCCGCGCCAGGCCCACCCGTTTCTTCATGCCTCCGGAAAGTTCCGCCGGCTTGAGGTTTTCGGTGCCGGGCAGATCCACCAGGGCCAGCTTCTCGGCGGCAACCTTGCCCATCTCCTCCTCGGACAGGCTGGTGTTTTCCCGCAACCCCAGCGAGACGTTTTCGAAGACCGTCATGGAATCGAAGAGGGCGGCGCCCTGAAAGAGCACCCCGAATTTGCGGCGGATGCGGTAGAGATCGGCCGGCGCCATCGTGGTAATGTCTTCGCCATCAATCAAAACGCTGCCGGCATCGGGATTCAACAGACCGATAATCAGCTTCAACAGCACGCTCTTGCCGCAGCCCGAGCGGCCGATGATGACGACCGATTCGCCGGTCTGGATGGTCAGATCCAGACCGCGCAACACCGGCTTGTCTCCGAAGGATTTTTGCAGACCGCGGATTTCGATCACGTGGCGTCCTTTAGAAGAAGATTGTGGCCAGGATATAGTCAAACACGAGGATCAAGATCGCCGACAGCACGAACGAGCGAATGGTGGCCCGGCCCACGCCTTCGGCTCCGCCTTCCGTCTGAAAACCGATATAGCAGCCGATCAGCGCCGTGATGGCTCCGAACACCAGCGCCTTGAAAAGCCCCGCGCCGATATCATAGATGCGGAACCATCTGGGGATCTCGCTGAAAAACAGGGCGGACGGGATATTCAGCAGCACGTTGGCCACCAGGAAAGCGCCGATCACGGCGATGAAATTCGCGAAGATGACCAGGATGGGCATCATAAACGTGCAGGCGAAGAAGCGCGGCGCGGCCAAGTAGCGGACCGAGTTGATGGCCAGAGATTCCAGAGCGTCAATCTGCTCCGTGACTTTCATGGTGCCCAGTTCGGCGGCGATGGAGGCTCCGACCCGGCCCGCCAGAATGAGCGCCGTGAGCACCGGCCCCAGCTCAATGACGACGGCCTTGAAGGTCGCCAGCCCCAGAAAGCGGATGGGGACGTAGCCCGAAATCTGGTAATTGGTCTGCCAGGCGGAGACGGCTCCGGTGAAGGCGCCGACCATCAGGACGATGGGGAGGGAGTTATAGCCGATGACGATGGCTTGTTCGAAGAAAAGGGCGCGGTCGGCTTTCAGCCGCTTGAAGCAGCGCAGGATTCGCCACAGCAGCACGAAAATGGCGCCGGTCTCTTCGAAGAAATGGATGGTGGTGCGGCCGAGTCTGGCGATGGCCTGCTGCATGGATGATGGCAAACGGAAGAGCAGGGATGTGATTATGGGATTAAAACTCCGCGCCCAGCGAGAAATAATAGCGCGGCTTGTCGGTATGATTCCAGTACGTTCTCCAGGCGACGTCCCAGCGCAATAGAAAGATGCCCAGATTCAGGCGCGCGCCCAGGCCGTACCCCATCATCAAATCCTGAAGCGTCACATCGCCGTTCTCGGTCTGGGTGACGCCGCGAAAATGATCCTTTTCCCAGGCTCCGCCGGTGTCCAGAAAGAGGGCTCCGCGGATATTCCGGATTTGCATGGGCAGCGGCCAGCCGAGCACAAGCTGCCTAATCATGGGATAGCGAAACTCGGCATTGACCAGGGCGAAACGTGTCCCCTGGGCGGCATAATAATCGCCGCCCCGGAACGGAGTGATGAAGCTGGAAAAGTAGATGTCTTCGATAGAACCTTCGATTTGGCCATGATAGCGGCGGTTGATCCAGTTGCTCTCGCCGCCCAGGAAGAAGTTTACCGGATCGCGCCCCTCTGAAAATCCCGCCGTGCCGCGCAGCGCAATGGTGTAGTCATTGGCGATCCTAAAATAGCGGCGCGCATCGAGCATGACGGTTTGGAAGTCCAGTCCCCACCCCGATGATCCCGGCAGAGTGACATAGTCCTCCAGATCCGGGCTGGCGGCCACGGCCAATCTGGTTCGCATCCCGTTGATCGGCCCGGTGGAGCCCCAGAGAATCGTGTCATGCACATAGGCCAGGCCGGGCATGATGAGGCGCCGCTTTTGATCGTAATAATAGCGGTCCGTGACAAAACTATAGGTTTCACGGTCAATGCCCACGAAATCCAGGCTGCCTTCGAGGCGGGAAAAGCGCGAAAAGGGATATTCGCCATACAGGGTGAAGCCGTAATTGCGGTCTCGGAAATAGTTGTAGGTGCCGTTCGCCTCGTCGTGGATGTAGAAGAAATAGACGTTGTGATGCAGGCCGATGCCGTAATCGAGGCGATTCGGCAGGTGCAGATAAACGAATTGCGCATTGGTGTTTTCCAGATCCGAGTATATGTCCAGCCCCACGAAAATCTGGTGGTTGCCCAGCATATCGCTGAAAAGCACCAGGCCCATAGCTTGTAGGCCGAAGAAGGTGGAGTAAGCCGCCGTGGCGTAGACGATGTCGGGCGAAAAGCTCACCTTGTACTTGTTCACCTTATATTGGCCGCCGTCGGTCAGATATTGGCTCGAGTCGAGAAAGACCTTCTCCGTCTCATATTCGGCGCGGTAGCGGTTATCAAAAATGATGCGGCCGCTGGTAGATTGGTCGCCGGTCTGCTGAAGGCCCAGTATCTCCGGCTCCGGCGGCGCTGCCGGGCCTGGAGCGGTGGTGTCGGCGGAGGCGATTTTGGGGGCGGCTTCCAGAGGCGAGCGTTTCAGCGCCGGATCGAAGGGATCGCGCAGGTAGAATATGTCATAGCCTGCGTCGAAAAAGCTGGAGAAAGCCAGCCCGCCGCCGGCTGACCAGGTGGGTTGAAAGCAACCCGTCAGAATATTCGTAATGGCATAGGGTTCGTCCGAGTCCAGCGCATGCAAATAGACGTTATAGACGCCGTCCCGATCGCTGACATAGGAGAGCACTCCTTCGCGCGGCGTCCATTCCGGCGTGCGCTCATGATAGCGCGTGGAGGTCAAGCGCCGCAGGCCGCCCGGCTGCGGCGAAGCCATCAAATCGGCGATATAGACGTCCGTTTGATGATAATCAAATGCAGCCATGCGGAACGCGGAATCGGCGGGGAGGGGCTGGAGGTTATCCCCGCGGTCGCTGGTGAAGGCGATGTAACGGCCATCCGGAGACCAGGACGGATCGAGGTCGCTGAAGATGTCATCCGTTATTTTTTCCAGGCGGCCGCTCTCAATATCCACCGCATAGATATCTGATTGCCCATTTTTCAGGCCGACGAAGGCGATGCGTTTCCCATCGGGTGAATAGGAGGGTGAGAAGATCCCATCCAGATCGAAGCGCAGTGTGCAGACGACTTCGGCTTCATCTACGTCGAGAATGTGCAGGGCATCCGATTTGCCCGCTTTGGCGGCGAACACCAGGTTTTTGCCATCCGGCGACCAGGAGAGCCCGGGGCGAAGCCAGTGCAGCTCTTCGAACTTGGCGCTGGTTTGGCCCGCCAAGAGCCGTTTCTTGATCTTGCCGTCCACCACCGACATCAGGTAGATGTCGAAGTAGTCGCTGCGATCCGAAAGGTAGGCGATCAGGTTACCCTGCGGTGACAGGGCGGGCGAGCTATTGACGAAATTTCCCTGCTTACGGTGATCAGTCAGGCGCTTGGCGAAATCCTCGGGGTCTTGGAGATTCGCCACCGTGGGCCAGTAGTTCTTCTTCAGCCACTGGTGCCAGCGCTTGGTGAGCTCTTCGAAGTCTTGGCCCAGCGCGAGTTTGAAGCCGCGTCCCACGTCGCGAGCTGTCTTGGTCTTGGCGAGCAGTTCGGCGATTTTCTCCTCCCCGTAGCGCTGGGAGATGTAATAGAACAGGGACTGCCCGCCCTTGTAGGCCATAAATCCATAAAGCTGGTTAATCTCCGGCACGTAATCGTTGATGGTGGCATCGCGCATAAACAGGTCGGAATCGGTGTCCCAGCCGTGGCGGGATTCGTATTCGGCCAGTCCTTCCGCGAACCAGTCCGGCATGGGCATGCGCGAAAGCGAGGCGATGATGGATCCCAGGCCCCCGCCGTAGATCATCTCCAACATGATGGCGTGAGTCAGCTCGTGGTGCGTGACATGGCGGAGCTGCTCGTAGGAGCCCTCGTAGGGAATGACTACGCGATTCTTGAAGAACTCCGTGAAACCGCCGACGCCTTCCTCAGGCGTCGAGAAAGTTACATTGGTGCCTTGGAAGTCGTTGTGGGATTTGTAGGTGATGATGGTAACGCGTTCGCGCAGCGTGTACTGGAAGGATCGGGAAATTTCAACGTAGGCCTCTTCGGCGGCGTCAGCGACGAATTGGGCGATGGAGTAGCCGTCCTGATAAAAGAAGACGTCGAAATGCTCGCTCTGGATGTAGCTCCAGTCCTGCGAGAAGTACTGCACCTTGTTCTTGCCGAAGCTTTGCGCCAGAGCCGCGCTCGCTCCGGCGAGGATCGTCAGCGTGATGATGCAAGTGAGTCTGAGCCAGCGCATCAACATTTTCCCATTTGCTTAGGCGTAGGCGTGCTGCCCGCCGAAGAAGTAGTTTCCAAAGAAGGAGAGCAATACCATGATGAATCCGAAGACCGCCAGGATGGCCGCGCGCGAACCTTTCCACTGCCGCTGGTAGCGCGCATGGAGAAATCCGGAGTAGAAGAGCCAGATGATGAGCGAGCCGACTTCTTTGGGGTCCCAGCTCCAGAATTGCCCCCAGGCCTGCTCCGCCCAGATGGCTCCGGCGAAAAGCGCCCCCACGGTGTAGAGCGGATATCCGAGGGTGATGGCCTTATAGTTGATTTCGTCCAGCACGTCGAGATTGATTTCGAGCTTCTGGAAGAAACTGCCGCCGAGGACGTAGAGCAGATAGTAGCAGAGCAGGAAAACCGGCGTCAGCAGGACCATGATCACGCCGAAAAGCTCGAAGATGCGCAGCGGGCTGCGCTCCGTCAAAGTGAAGACGCCGCCGGTGTTGCCGATGCCGGCCAGCAGAGCGGACAGCAGCAGCGCCAGAGCCGTGATGGCGAAGAGGTTGGATCCGAAGTTGGTTCCATCCTTCTTCTTCATGGAATTGGCGTAGAGAATGGTCATCAGAATGGAACCCAGCGGCAGCGCCATGCCGAGCGAGATCATCAGCGGGCCCAGCGTCTCGGACGGTTGCGAGCCGAGATTGAAGATCATGCTGGAATGGGTGTGAAGGCCGAAGATCTGGAGCAGGATATGCAAAACGAAGGGGAACAGGGTGAAACATGCCAACCAGAGATAAACTGCCTGGTTTGCGACTGAGCCCTTGGACGGCTTCACATGGCTCTTCATCAGGTAGATGAAGCTCACCGCGCAGGCCACGACGAACGTGCCCGATCCCAGCGCCGCCAGGGTGACGTGAATGGTGATCCAGTAGCTCTGCAGGGCCGGCACGAGCCGCTGGCTGACGTCTTTGGGCAGCAAAGAAGCCGTCACCATCAGCATGAACACCAGCGGGCTGATGAAGCTGCCGACCAGCGGGCGCTGGTAGCGCCAGATCAGGATCAGCAGCGAGAGCACCGCCATCCAGCTCATCAGCGACATGTATTCGTACATGTTCGAGAGCGGGACGTGATCGGAAGTAATCCAGCGGATGATGATGGCGATGGTCTGGGGGACGAGCCCGACGGCCATCAGGCTGGTGGCGATATTGGCCATCTGCTTCGTGCGAAAGGGGATGTAGAGGCTGTAGAAGAAGAAGCCCGCGAAGTAGAGCCAGAAGGCGATGTAGAAGAAGGTGACGTCAAGCGTATGCATTTCGTTTCCGATGATGGTTTTGGCTTCAAAAGAGGCGGCGCAGGGCCGCCTGGTTTCTATTGGATCCCCTTTGTCTTTGAACGGATGCGGGCAAAAGCAGTTCCGCTATTCCCCGATGATCTTAATGATGACCCGCTTGCGGCGCTGGCCGTCGAATTCGGCGTAATAGACCTGCTGCCAGGGGCCCAGATCGAGCTTGCCTTTGGTGATGGGCAGGATAACCTGATCGCCCACTAACAGCTTCTTCAGGTGAGCGTCGCCGTTAGTTTCTCCGGTGCGGTGGTGGCGGTAGTCCTTCTTAAACGGCGCGACCTTCTCAACCCATTCGTCAATGTCCGTTAGCAGGCCATCTTCGGCGTCGTTCACCCAGACGCCGGCGGTGATGTGCATGGCCGACACCAGCGCCATGCCCTCCTGCACGCCGCTCTTGGCCACCGCCTCCTCCACGCGGTCGGTGACGTTCAGGTATTGCCGCTTCTGCGGGGTGTTGAAGGTCAGATATTCGGTGTGGGATTTCATGGCGTCGCATCCGCAAAATTGACCCAATATGATACGCAACCAAGCGCGCAAATGCAATTGAATTTGTGCAATTTCGTGCGAGAAAGTGTGGGATGGGTGGCCCGGCCTTTTAAGGCCGGGTTTATTCTAAATTGCGCGTGTTTATAATAAACCAGGCCAGCAAGCTGGCCTGGCCACCCCATGGCTTCGAATCTGCAAAAATGACCCGATATGATACGCAACGAAGCGCCCCAATGCAATGGAATTTGTGCAATTTCGTGCAAGGATTTTATCAGAAGCAGTTCTGATTATCGAGGCGTGCGAAATATTATATTATTAATTTTATTATACTTACAAAAAATGCAAGAAAATGCTTGCTTTTTGCGACAGCAATTCATATATTATAATTAGCCAAGCCCAGAAGGGAGGATTTAATGGGCGCTTGGCACGTAGAATATTTGGCTCACCAATACTGATCCGGGAGGAGAACAACAAAATGTATATTCACGTAGAAATGGAGGCAGCATGAAAACCTGGAAAAAATTGGCAATTCTCGCCATGGCTTTGGGTGCGCTGCTTTTGCTGGCTACGGGAAGCAATATGGCTGGATCAAGGGTGCAGCGAATAGTGGTTTACACATATACGCAATCCAATAATGCTTCCTTCACAGCAAATCAACAGGTGCCGGGATGGAGTTGGAGCATCAACATAAACGAGCTTTATCCCGGAACGAGGGCGGAGCTGAGAGTCTATGATGATACGGCTCAGCAGTTGGTGCTTGATGAAGCGACCTATGAAGACACGGGCGGAAGTATCAGCATCGTAGAAGGCCACGATTATCGAGTCTGGACTCAACCTGGGCAATACTCAGTTCCGGGCCGAGCGACATGCGTTGTGGTCAATGCGAATTGGAATCCCGACTTGCTTGAGGAATAGAATCTGAAACTTGGAAGGGCCAGCCGGGCTGGCTGGCCTTTCTTTTGCATTATCAATGAGGGCTGGAGTATGTTTGTTTTCAGTTTAATTCTTTTTCTTGCTACAGTGGGGCGGTGCGCCATCATCCGCATTCCGGAGGATTATCCGACGGTCCAGCAGGGGCTTTATGCCGCCACAGAAGACGACACCGTGCTGGTCGCCGACGGTACCTACTATGAAAACCTGAAATTCCCACCGCTTAATCTCGTCCTGGCCAGCGAGTTTCTCATCGACGGTGATAGCTCGCACATTTCGGCGACCATTCTGGATGGAGGTCAGCCCACTGATCCCGATAGCGCCAGCGTAATTTTTATGGATGGGGGGCAAGATTCCTCGACCTGCGTGATGGGTTTCACCCTAACTGGCGGAAGAGGCACGCTGAATAGCCTCTGGTGGCCGGGATATGATATCCGGTATGGGGGCGGCTGTGCGCTCTATGCTTGCAGCCCGGTGATAAAGCATAACTGTTTTATATCAGATAGCTCGAATTTTGGATCTGGAGTCTACATGGGGTCAGGCACAGACGCTCTAATCCAGGATAATCAGTTTTTTCAAAATCATTGCATCGGCGGTAATGGCACCATTAAGGGTGACAGTTGCGCGGGTCGAGTTATGGGAAATGAAATCCATCATAATTCGGCTTACGCCTATGCCGCACTGGCGTTCTTGCACTGTGATACCGTGCTATTTTTAAATAATTATATCCATCACAATACGGCGGATCATACCATCGCCGGGTCTTTTCTTGATGGAGCTTACATTTTTATTGGAAATATTATCACTGACCATTCGGCTCTGGATCCCTGGACAGCTGGCAGCGTAGGTTTCTTATTCGGACAAGCCAATGTGATTATTCAGGACAATCAGTTTTTGCGCAATACCAATGGATTTTTCTGCAGTGGCCTCGAGCTCGTTAGCGGCTGTTCTGGTGTAATCTGTGAAAATCTTTTTCAAGACAACTCCTCTGTCATGGGATCTGCGATAGTGCTCTGGAATGGCACTTATACGGTATCCTACAATCAGTTCATCAACAATCATGATAGTCTTTATGGCGTAATCTACGTCGGTAACGGCGCTGTTACCAATATTCATCACAACACCATCACCGGAAGCACTAAGGTTGGTTATCGAGCCTCCGCCATCATTGGCAACATCAATGCGCCGCTGGAGATTCATGATAATAATATTTTCGGTAATGACGCTCCAGCGGTAGGCGTTGATACCCTTTGTACATACACAATAGATGCCGTCAATAATTGGTGGGGCGATCCTACCGGGCCTTTTCATCCCACTCTAAATCCCTACGGTTTGGGCGATACCGTCGGCGATAATGTCCTGTTTAATCCCTGGTTGACCTCTTACATGGGCATTCAAGATAATCCCATTGACATTCATCCCTCAGCATTTCGGCTTCATCCGGCTTTTCCCAATCCTCTCAACGCGACGACAGTTCTCAGTTACCAGTTGCCAGTTGCCAGTCACGTCAACTTGCAAGTCTACGATACTGCTGGGAGGTTGGTGGCGGAACTGGTCAACGGCTGGAGATACGCGGGAGATCATCAGATTACATTTGACCCCAAAGGGGCAGGCGGGTCGGGATTGGCGGCGGGCATCTACTTCGCCAAGCTGGAGGCGGGGGATTTCAGCCAGGTGCAGAAGCTGGTGATACTCAAATAATTGGAGATTGGAGATTTAAGATTGAAGATTTGAAGGCGGCCGGAGGCCGCCTTTTTGTTTGTCTGAACCACTGATTCCCACTGATTTTGGCGAAGCCACCACTTCGTGGCACTGATTACGCTGATTTATGGAGGGCGAAATAATCAGTGGAATCAGCGCAATCAGCTTAATCAGCGGTTCAGAAGATCCCTACGCCGCCTTCATCTGATCCAAGAATCCGTACATCAACTTCCCCAGCGCGCGATCCACGTGGGGAAGGTTTTTCCAATATTCCAGCCGGCTATAAGCTTTGGCGCAGTCCGAGAACATTTTCAGCGAAGCGAAGGGGACGCGCTTCTTGAAGGCCGCTTCGGCTAAAGCGAAGGCCTCCATGTCCACGGCGCAGACGTGGAACTTCTCGGCTAAGCGAGCGCGGTGAGTGGATTTGGCCACCGGTTCCGGCGACGTCAGCAGGCGTCCGCGGTGGAATGGCCGCGAGGAGGCATCCAGGAAAGCGGCGATGGCATCGGTCATGCCGGCGTCGGTCTTGAGGACGCGTCCGCTTACCCCATCCACCACTTCCATCGCCAGGAAGGCGTCGCCGACCTGGTAGGCGCCGTTGATCATGCCGGCGGAACCGAAGTTGATGGCGCAGTCTATCTTATAGCCATCCAAAAGGGCCAGGAAAGCATCGTACGCATTCTTGGGTCCGATGCCGGTTTCCAACAAGATAACCTGATTGCCTGAATGGTCCCACAGGTAGTGCTGCCACTGCTTCAGCGGCAGTTTTTGCACCTTGCCCATGTAGCGGCGAAAGGTGGTGAACTCCATAGCATGCGAGGCGGCAATCGCGATATTCATGCTCTCTCCAACAGATGAGCCCAGGGCTCAGCGATGAAAGGGTGGTTTGACGAAACTACAGATCGAGTAAGCGATAATCGGTATGGCCGATGCCGGAACGTTGCGTGACCTGGAAGTAGGCTTCGGGGTCTATTTTGGGATAGATCGGCTGCACTTTCGGGCCGCCGGAATTCATGCCTCTGGAACCTTCGAGCTTGGATCCCGGATAACCCGGCGCGGCGATGATCATATCGTAACTGGCTTTGTCTACGGCCACTAGATCATCGCTACCCAGAATGCCCAGATCCGGCACCACCGGCAAGTCGCTTCGTTCAAAACAGTCACAATCAGGCGTGATGTCCAGCAGCAGATTAATGGCGTAGAATTTGCCCTTGAATCCGGAGAGGATGGCCTTGGCGCCATCGCAGGTGGCTTCGTACTGGGCTAAGAGGCGCGGGGTGGTGCCGTGAGCATCGTGCATGGCCGTCTTGGTATCTATATCCACGCAACCCATGCCCACGTTCTTCAGCGCCGCACCCAGGGGATACTGCATGTGCAGGGTAACATGCGCCAGAGAGATTAAAGCATCGGCTTTGTAAATTTCGGATGAAATTCCCACTTCCTGCAAGCGCAGCGGTTCCGGGACGGGCACCTTCACCGACCGATCCGACAGACCGCCGGAAATGATGACGGGGCAGCCGAGAACTTCCGAGGTAAAGCCGTTGCGCCGGGCAACATCATAGTATTCATAAGCCTGATGGCGCAAAGATTTGTAGAGCACTGCCGTATCAGTAACGAAGGGTCGCGCCCCCAGGGACTTCAGCAGGTCCACCAGCAGCACCGGGAAGATGGGGCGAATGTAGCGGGCGTTGCCGGGTTCGCCAAAGTGCATCTTGACCGCCACCTGGTCGCCCGAACGGACGAAACGGCCCAATTCGGTCTTTTCCAGAAGCTTGGCATACTTCTGGCTTAATCCCGCCGTGCGGTCTGCTGCGGCGCCGGCGCGTAGGACTTGCGAGGCCATCTGGCTTTCAGAAATTTCGTAACCCCAAAATTATCAAGATATTTTTGATTTCGACCCGCCAAAGAGCTATATTATTAATATGGAGAGCTGAGAGGCTCTTTTCGAATAATAGGAGTTACTGCGGTGGCTGAAGGCAGCCTTCGAAGGATTTCCGGATGAAAATCCTGCTGATCAAACCCTACGCTGAATCGCATTATCTGGTGCCGCCTCTCGGGTTGGGGTATTTGGTCACCGCTCTGCGCGGGGCCGGCCATCAGGCCAAGATGCTGCACTGCGTGAAGGAAAATATCACCTTTGAGACGCTTGAAGGGGCGGTCCAGGCGGAAAATCCAGATGTGGTGGGCTTTCAAGTCGTCTCTTGCGATCTGGAAAGCACGAGAAGGAGCGTTGAAATCGTGCGGCGCGCGCTGCCCAAGGCGCTAATTCTGGCCGGCGGCGCCCATCCCTCTGGAAATCCGGAAGATACGATGACCTTCCTGCCTCAAGTGGATTTCGCCTTCCGTGGCGAAGCCGAGCGCAGTTTGGTCAGCTTCTTAGAGGATTATCAGCAGGGCGGAAAGCACCATCAAAATATTCCCGGCTTAATCTGGCGGGAAAATGGCGGCGTCAAGTCCACTCCTCCGGTGTTTATAGATGATCTGGATTCTTTGGGATTCTGCGCTTGGGATCAGATCCAGCCGCAAACCTACCCGCAGGCGCCTCATGGAGCTTTCTTCGACCGTTTTCCGATATCGCCGATCATCACGACTCGCGGCTGTCCGTACGCGTGCACTTTTTGTGCAGCGCAGACCGTTGCCGGCCGGAAGATCCGCGCTCACTCCGTCGGCCACGTCCTGAAGGAGATCGAGCTGCTTTATCGGGACTACGGCATCCGGGAAATTCACATCATTGATGACACCTTCACACAGAAGGCCAAACGCGTGAAGGAGTTCGCCGACGGCATGGAGGAGCTGCGCCGGCGGGGCGTCGAGGTTTCGGTGGGCTTCCCGAACGGGGTACGGCTGAATACCATCACCGAAGATTTGCTGAAGGACCTGAAGCGGGCCGGATGCTATTCGATGCTGGTGGGGATCGAATCGGGATCGCAGCGCATCCTGGACGCCATGAAGAAGGGCCTGAATCTGGATCTGGTGCGGGAGCGCGTTCGCCTGATTAAAAAGGCCGGCTTGACCGTGCACGCATTTTTCATCATCGGCTTCCCGGGCGAGACGGAAGAGGACATTCAGCAGACCATGCGCTTCGCTCGCAGCCTGCCCCTGGATGGCGCGCTGTTCTCCTGCTTCCTGCCCCTGCCGGGGAGCGAAATCACCAACGATCTGATTGCCTGCGGCGATCTGGCGGCCGATTTTCACTGGGGGAATCTGTTCTATTCGCGAGTCACGTATGCTCCGCGCGGCCTAACTCCCGAACGCCTGAAGGCTCTCCAGCGCCGGGCCACGCTCTCCTTCTATCTCCAGCCTCGCGTGCTGCTGTCCCTGCCCCTCCGCATCAAATCCTGGTACCACTTCAAGGTGCTGGCGAAGAAAACCTGGGACAACCTCTTCCTGCGCTGACCGCTTGATCTCACGTCTCCGGGAAAGCTCAGGAAATCGTGATTATTTCGAATGAATCGGCTCATGGATTAACGATTTTCAAAGAGCATTGCCTCATGGGGTCTCGAGAGGCGGGATCAAAAGTAAGGAATTCCGAGAACCTATGCAAGAGGTATTTCAGGCTCTTTTTTTGAGATCACGAGAACTTCATTTCCGGAACATACTGAGGCACATTTTGCTTGACATGGATGCCCAATCTGCCTATCTTTAGGCGGTCATTTGAGTACCTTTTCACACCCAGCTCATTCAACCCACCCCATATATGGAGGATGGCACTTGATTACCCTTCGATCATCCGCGCTGGGCGCTATCCTGCCGGCCCTGATTCTCTGCCCCCTCATCGGTCGGGCTTCTCCATCGGTGAATTTCCGCGGCTACACGTTGACGGAGTACTACACCTTTGAAGACGCCGCCGCCAAGCAACATCATCAGCTCTACCAGACCCTATCGTTTCGAATCGAGCGTCCCGGACCCCAGAAGTTTTCTCTCGTTGGGCACGCGCGCTACCAGGGAGATTCGTCGGATGATTTCGCCGAATCGGGATCGCTGAAGATCCACAACCTCTACGCGCGCTGGGCCGATGGACGCCAGTTCGATCTGCGCTTGGGGCGTCAGTTTCTGGCGGAAGGCGTCGGTTTTGGGACCTATGATGCCGTGCGTTTGAGCTTCAGTCCGGTAACCTGGGGCAGCGCGACCTTCTGGGGCGGCCAGGCCGCTCCCACGGATCGGGAAGCAAATATCCGCAATCTTGATGATGCCAAATCGCTGGGATTGGCTCTGCGGGGGCGCCTGCTGTCCCGGGTTAATATCACCGCCAGCCTGATGACGGAAGATCGCGGGGGCGATCCCTTCCTCCGCCGAGCCGGGTTGTCGGCCAATGCCGACCTTACGAAGAGCCTCTACGCCCACGGCCTCTTCTATATTAATATGAGCGGCCCGTCTGACCTGCATCGCGCCCGGTTGTTGCTGCGCTATAATCCGAACACCCGCTGGCGGCTCTTCGGGGAATTTGCCGCCGGCACACCGCAACTCCCCGTTGACTCCCCCTTTGAATTCGTCGAGATCGAGACGTCCATGCTGGGACGGCTGGGGGCGTCCTATCAACTGACTTCAAAATACTGGGTCGGCGTTCGAGCGCAGTCGTTCCTCTCCGGCGAACCGAGCAGCACGCTCGGCCTCAGCATCGAGAGCGGCTGGGGCATGTTCGGGTACCGGCAGCGTTTCGGGGACTCTGGAGATGAAAGTGGGCTGTTTGGCTCGATTCGCGTGAACCCGGCCGACTTCATGCAGGTCTATGCCTCCGCGGAATTCAGCACTTACCAATTTGAAGATTTCGATCAAGAAGATCAGATGGCGGCACAGGCCGGCGTGAAGCTCTTCCCCGCGAAGGCCCTCATGCTCGACGCCTCGCTGCAAGCCATGAATAACGAACAATTCGATCAAGATCTCCGAGGATTGTTGAGGATAAAATGGTCCTTCGCAAATTAATCTCACCGCGCCGGCACCGGATCTTGCCCTTCGCGATAGCGACGGCGGTGATGATCCTGTCGGCCCTGGCTCACTTGAGCAGTCCGACTCTGAAGGCGGCGCCACCGAAGTCCTCCCTGCACGACTACCATCTCGTTGAGCAGGAGATGAACTGCACGGACTGCCATGTGGAGAAGCAGGCGGCGTCCAGGGAAGCCTGCGCCAACTGCCACGAGGCTGATGAGGTGAGCGAGCTGCTGGCCGCCTTCCGGATGGACGTCGAACGCAATGGAGCTCCCAAGCCGGAGAGCCATGCATCCGACTGGCGGCGCGCTCATGGCGCCATGGCCGCCGCGGATCCGGGTGAATGCTTCAGGTGCCATGAACAGCGCACCTGCCAGGATTGCCATGAAGGCGAAAACATCCGGGCGAACATTCATCCGCTGAATTACCGAAATATTCACGCCTTTGACGCTCGCGGCCACGATCAGGATTGTATGGTCTGCCATGAAACTCGCGAATTTTGCGTGGATTGTCACCGACAGAATTCTCTGCTGACGCATCCGCTGGGGCCGGCTTGGGCGAACAGCGAAGGCGGTGAGCACAGGGATGAGGCCGAGGCGGATCTCGAATCCTGTCTCGCCTGCCACGATCTGGGACGCGATGATCCGGTCTGCACTCGGCCGGGATGTCATGATTCGGCAGGAGGCGGCGAATGAAAAAGACGAATCTCCTTTTGGCCATCGTCGCTCTGGGAGCGATGCTGATGATCCTCTGGGGTTGCTCCGAGGTGTCCGACGAGCCGGGAACGGAATCGCCTCACCCGGACGGCTGGATGATTCCCGCGTCGGGGAATTTTCACGGCGCCCTGGTTTCGCTCGATAGTCTTCAGGGATCCTCCTGCGCCGGTTGCCACGGGACGGATCAGTCGGGTGGGACCAGCGGCCTGTCCTGCTTCGCTTGTCATCATGCCGCCGGTTGGGCTGATCAAGAAGTCCACGGATATTCCGTCCTTTCAGCGGGTGGGCAGGCCGATGCGTGCGCCGAGTGCCACTTGAGCGAAGTGAACAGCGAAGAGGTTTGGAGCTGCTGGGATTGCCACCGGGCCTTTCCCCATGCCGACAGTCTTGGGGTGATCGGCCATGTGGATCTGATGCACGAGGCGAATTATCAGGTCTGGCTCTGCAAGCCCTGCCATGGCGAGGATTACTCCGGCGGAGTTACCGAGGTGTCGTGTCTCGAGTGCCACGAACACTCACCGGAGGCGTGCAACACCTGTCACGGAGACTACAACGGCGATCCTCAGCAAATGTCGAGTTGGGCTCCTCCTCTCGATCTCTCCAACAACACCTCAACGGATTCCATCACCGTCGGAGTTCATACGGCGCATGTGAATGCGGCGATTCTCAACAGTCCCTGGGTGGGCGGACCCTACTCCTGCAATGAATGCCATGTCCTCCCTCTCGCCGTGAACTCGGCCGGTCATCTGGATGATCAGCCGCCGCAGGCGGAAGTCGCCTTCGGTTGGATCGCCACAGATCGCAACACCGTTTCTCCCGTCTGGGACAGGGAAAACGGCACCTGCACCGCTAGCTATTGCCATGGCAATTTCGCGCTCGGCAATCCCAATAATGAGATACCCGATTGGACCGACAGGGGAGGATCGCAGCTCGTCTGCGGTTCCTGTCATCTCATCCCGCCGCCGCTTCCTCACCTCCAAAACGATGACTGTCACCTCTGTCACGGCAACGTCGTCGGGCCGGACAACGTCACCATCATCGCTCCGGAAAATCACGCAAATGGAGCCGTGAATTAAAAATTTCCCGGAACTCCACCAAAAATATCGCGTAAATGATAAGAGAGAGCACTAAAAATGCTCTCTCTACTATTTCTTTTAAAAAAATTACTTGACAAACCGCATTAGATTATTTATTTTATCGCAGAACTTTGAAAAATGGAAAATTTGGAGCATCGTCAATAGAAAATGAGAGACGCAGAAAGTCGTCCTCGACAGAGTTCAGGCAGGCAGGAGGAATATCCGGAGATGATTACAGAGCAGCCCCCCGCAGAACCCCCGAGTCTGGAGCGCCCTCCTTTGGAGCGTCCGGCGTTGTGGAGTTCGGTTCCGGAGGAAAAGTGGCGCGACTGGCGTTGGCAAATGGCCCATCGCCTCACGACCGTTGATGATCTGCGACAAGTTTTCCCGTTGAATGAAAGCGAGACCGAAGAACTCGGCCGCTGTCTGGAACGCTTTCGTATGGCGATTCCGCCGTATTTTGCGGAGTTAATCGCTCAGGATGGCCCAGGCGGACCGCTGTGGAAGCAGGCGGTGGTGAGCTCCGCCGAACTGGAAGAGCGGCCGGCGCTGCGCGTGGATCCGCTGAATGAAGAGGACGACACGCCGGTGCATGGCTTGGTGCATCGCTACCCGGATCGGGTGCTCCTGCTCCTGACGGATCGCTGCGCCATGTACTGCCGCCACTGCACGCGGCGCCGTTTCGCGGGCGGCCGTGAGCGCGATACGTCCTCGGCGCAGATTGACCGCTTCGTCGCCTACCTGCAGCGCCACTCCGAGGTGCGCGACGTGATCATTTCGGGCGGAGACCCGCTGACTCAGACCGACGCCAAGCTCAATGACGTCCTGACCCGCCTGCGCGAGGTCCCGACCGTTGAGATCATCCGCATCGGCAGCCGTCTGCCCATCACCCTCCCCTTCCGGGTGACGGATGAACTTTGCCGGACGCTGGAGCGGCATCATCCTCTCTATATTAATATCCACGTCAACCATCCCGACGAGTTAACGCCGGAAGTTCAGGAAGCCTGTGACCGGTTGCATCGCGCGGGCATCCCGCTGGGCAGCCAGACTGTGCTGCTGAAAGGGATCAACGACGATCCCAATGTGCTGAAGAAGCTTTTCCAGAAACTGCTCACTTTCCGCGTTCGTCCCTATTATCTCTATCATTGCGATCCGGCTCAGGGAACGGGTCACTTCCGCACTTCCATCGCCCGCGGCATGGAGTTGATCGAATACTTGATGGGGCACACATCGGGCCTGGCGGTGCCGACTTACGTCGTAGATGCGCCCCACGGGGCCGGCAAAATCCCCATCATGCCGAATTACGTCCTGACCAACTTCCCCGGCGGCGCCGTCCTGCGCAACTTCGAAGGCATGATGGTGCGCTACGTGGAAAACGGAGAGGCGGTGCAGGATCAGATCCCCGAAGGAGTGTCCGGCGTGGCGGCGCTGGCGCTGGGCGTCCAGGAATGCCTGGTGCCGGTGGGATTGCCGCGCGAATTGCGCCGGCTGCGAGAAGGTCCGCGCCCGCGTCCGCGTCCTCAGGAAGCTCAGCGCGGCCGCAAACTTGAGATTCCTGACCTGTTCTGCGCCGAAGAGGAATGAAGCCTTTGCGCATCGGTCTGTGCTACGACTTAGCGGATAAGCATCAACCCCGGCCCGGCGAGCCTGCTGACAAGGCTGCCGAACTCGATTCCATGGAGACGGTGGCGGCGTTGCAGGAAACGTTGGCTGCCTTGGGGTATGATGCTTTTCTCATTGGGGATGGGCTGGAGCTGCTCCATTATATAATGGAAGGCCGGCCGCTGGATTTGGTTTTCAATATCTCTGAAGGGCTGCGGGGACGCAGCCGCGAAGCGCAGGTGCCGGCCTTGCTGGAAATGATGGGGATCCCTTACACTGGAGCGGATCCCCTTACTTTAGCGCTCTGCCTCGACAAGGGGATATTCAAGAGGATTCTGAAATCCGAAGGCATCCCGACGCCGGATTTTCGAGAGATCCGCTCTGCCGAAGAAATCGAGCGCCTGGAAATCCGCCTGCCGGCCTTTGTCAAGCCGGCGGCGGAGGGATCGGGCAAGGGGATTCGTTCGGACAGCCGTGTGACCAGGCTGGATCAGTTGCGGGAGGTCGTTCGGCGCACCGGGGAGACTTACGGCTGGCCGGTGTTGGTCGAGGAATTTCTGCCCGGAGTCGAGCTGACGGTCGGCATCATCGGCAACGGCGACGCCCGCTGCCTGGGGGCAATGGAGATCGAATTCTTGAAGGGATCCGATGGGATCTATTCCTATAGCACGAAAAAGGACTACCTGAAACTGGTCAAATATCACGTTCCGCCGCGGCTGCCGGAGACCACCATTCAAGAGGCGCAGCAGATTGCTCTTAAAACCTACCGTCTGACCGGCGGCCGGGATTTCGGGCGTGTGGATCTGAGGTTGGATGCCGAGGGCTGTCCCCAAGTCTTGGAAATTAATCCGCTGGCAGGTTTGAATCCAGTGATCTCGGATCTGATTATCATGGCCAAGGCGCAGGGCATCAGCTATCACGCGGTCATCGGAGAAATAACCGAGACGGCGATCAATCGAACCGGACTGGAGCGCTCATGATCTGGATTGCGCACACCGCGGTGGATGCCGACACGCCGATTTCCGACGCCGGCGTCCTGGATGAGGTGGATGGAGTCGTGCAATCGCTCAGCGAACTGGGCTACCCCCATTCCATCGTCACGCCGGAACCGTCGCTGCTGACTTTCATCCAGCAGATTACTCAGAACGGCCGCGATGACGTGGTTTTCAATTTGGTGGAAAGCTATCGCGGCAGCCCCTGGGGCGAATCCTGGATCGCCAGCTTCTATGAGGCATTCAAAGTGACCTACAGCGGATCGTCTCCCGCCACCCTGAGCCTATGTCTCGATAAGCGCCGCACCCGCGCCGTTCTGGCGGCGGCTGAATTCCCCGTGACACCCGGTCTTTCCGTCAAGGATTCGCGCCCCAGGTTGAACGGCCTCGAATTTCCCATCATCGTCAAACCGGCCTGCCGCGACGCGTCGGAGGGGTTGAACGCGAGTTGCGTGGTCCACGACGAGGAGGCCTTGCATCGCAAGATCGAGAGCATGATTCAGGAGGGGTATTGGCCGCTGCTGCTGGAGAAATTTATCGCCGGCCGGGAATTCTCCATTGCCCTATTGGAGCGGGAGGGGAAATGGGAGGTCATTTCGATCTTTGAGGTGGATTTCAGCGGCCTGCCGTCCCATTTGCCGCATATCCTCTGTTTCGATGCCAAATGGTATGAAGAGACCGAAGCCTACGCCGGAACGGTTACGCAGCCGATGACCGGCGATGCCGAGCTTTATGCGAGGCTCAGCGACCTGGCGATCCGGTCCGTGCAGGAATTGAACATCCGCGACTATGCGCGAATTGACATGCGCCGTTCCCAAGAAGGGCAGCCCTATATCATTGACGTCAATCCCAATCCGGACATCTCGCTATCGGGCGGCTTCTTCCGCGCCATCACCGCCGGGAATATCACCTACACACAGTTCGTTCAGCAAGTCGTGGAAAATACTCTCAGACGCCGCTATGAAGCTTAGAAATCATCCAAAAGCCCAAGACCTGCCCGCCATCGAAAAAATGCTGCGCGATGTGGGCGTTTTTAACCCTGCAGAGGTTGATTGCTGCCTGTTGCTGGCTCGGGAAACGCTCGACGGCAACGATGAGTATTCCTGGTTCCTGGCAGAAGAGGACGATCAGCTTCAAGCCCTGATCTGCTACGGGCCGGTGGATCTGACCGAAAGAACTTACGATCTTTACTGGATCTTGCGTTCGCCCACAGCCCAAAGCAAAGGAGCCGCTGCGGCGGTCCTCAAGGCCGCCGAAGATGATCTGCGCCGCCGCCAGGCGCGGCTTTTCGTCCTCAACACTTCCGGCACTTCTCCCTATACTCCCGCCCATCAATTCTACCTCCGCAACGGTTTCGAACTGTCCGCCCGCATCCCAGAGTACTACCGTCCCGGAGACGATCTCCTGATCTTCACCAAGCGCCTGGGATAACGCCCGTGGCCCCGAAGGATCACGTCTGGCTCTTCTGGGAATGGGGCGAAGATTCCCATCTCGCCGCTGATTTGCTAAAAAGCGCCGCCGCCAGAAATCTGCGCGCCCGCGCTTTTTTTTATGAAGATCTGCCGTCGCCGGGTGAGCTTCGGCGCCAGGCGCCGCTGGCGCTATGGGACCGCGCCGGCGACGTCCATGAGACGGCGCGGCGGTTGGCGGACTGGGCCGAGGCGCTCGGCAGCCGCGTAATCAATCCGGCGCGAGGGATGCTGTTGGCAAAGGATAAGGCGGTCCTGCACAAGCTGCTGGAGCAGCGCGGCCTGCCGGTTCCCCAGACACGATTCTTCACGGATACCTCCAGCATCGGGGAGATGCAGCCCTCTTTGGGAAAATACTTGGTTTTGAAGCCGGTGCGATCAGGGGGTGGGGAGGGGGTGCGGATTCAAGAATGGTGCGAGAAAGGCCTCCGCGAGGCCATGCGCACCCGCCCGGGCGAGACCTGGCTCCTTCAGGAGCACATCGAAGCGGCGCAAATTCACGGATGCCGGGCTTGGTTTCGCGTGTTTTATCTCTGCGGCGACGTCCGCGCCTGCTGGTGGGATAATTATACCCACATCTATCAATGGATCCCGCTGGACGAAATTGACCGGCTGGGATTTGGGGAGTTGCTCAGCTTGGGGCGGCGCATTGGCGAGGCCCTTCCGCTGCAATTCTTCAGCACTGAGATTGCCTTTCGCGCAGATGGCCGGCTGGTGGTTGTGGATTATGTCAACGATCCCTGCGACCTGCGCAGCATCAGCCGCATCCCCAACGGCGTGCCCATGGAATTGCTCGATTGGGTCTTGGGGAGGATTCTGGACAAGGCCACTGAACTGGAGCGTGAACCGTTGGTTTCATAGTCAACCCGCGATCCCCCATGCCAAAGGGCGAGCCTTGAAGCTCGCCCTTTTCTATTTCACTCGATGCGGAACAATCTGTTACTTGAGCAATGCCAGCTTGCGGGTAACCTGCTGCGAGGGCGTCTCCAGCCGCACCAGGTACATGCCGGAAGCGAAGTTTGAGCCGTCCCAGATGAAGTTCGTTTCGCCGGCCATCTGCATTCCCTCCGTCAGTATGGCCACTCGCTGACCGCGCAAGTTGTAAAGGCTCACTTGGGCTTCCTGCGCCGCAGGCAAAGTGATGCGGATGTTTGTCGTGGGATTGGCAGGATTGGGGCCGACCGATAGCGACAGGCCATAAGCCACCGGCGTCTTCGGGCTTTCGACGATACCGACAAAGGGTCCCATCTGTTGTATGTTCAGCACCCAGTTGTCCGGATCAAACGTCAGGCTGGTAACGTCGCCGCTGACTACGAATTCGAAATATTGCGCCTGCGCGCTGTCTTGCAGGGTTACGATTTCAAATCCGGCCGGCTTCACGACTTTTATCTGCAGCGGCATGGTGAAGATCGGCGTCTGATTGATCAATGGCTGATCCTGGAGGATGGAGACGTAAACCTTGGTGCTATCCAGCCCGTAGGGTTCCTGCTGCCAGCCCCAGTGATAATCGGGGTAGCCCGCCATATAGACCCACTCGTTGAAGAACCAATCCAGATCCATGCCGGTGGAAGTTTCGACTGCTTGCTGGAACTCCGCACTGGTCACAGCATCGAAAGCGAACTGCTGCCGGTAATCGTGCCAGAAACTCCAGAAATTGTCTTCGCCGATAACGTAGCGCAACATGTGCAGAATCCAAGCTCCTTTCTGATAGACGGTGGCGCCCCACATATCCACCGGGTCATAGATCGGAAATCGCCCCTCCCAAGAGCTTTCTGCTTGGAAATAGCTAATCTGAAATTGCAGCATGCGATTTTGAAAAGCCACTTGGCCTTCGTCGTATTCCTTCCACAGGGCATCGCAGTAGGATGCGAAGCCCTCGTTCAGCCAGATGTCCATCCAAGTTTCGCAGGTGACCAGATCCCCCCACCACTGGTGCGCTAGTTCGTGTACCATGATCCAGTGATAGGTGTTAAAGCCGTCAATCAACCCGCTGCCGTAGGAGGTCAGGGTTTGATGTTCCATGGCGCCGCCGAAGGGAAATTCGGCGTGGCCGTATTTCTCTTCGATGAAGGGATATTCCTCGAAGACCGAGGCGAAGAAGGTGATCACATCGGCCAGCCCCGCGAAATCTATGGTGGCATCCAGCGAATCCTCGGGATAGACGTAATGATCCAACGGCATGGAATCGCCCAGAGCCGAAACGTACCAATTGCGGAAGTGCGCGAAATTGGTGGCGGTCACGGCGATGAGATAGGTTGAAAGCGGATATTGAGTGGTCCACTCATAGGATCGCCAGCCCGGGGTGGTTGATGTGATGCTCTGCAGCAATCCGTTGGCCGTGGCATAGAATTCCGAAGGCACTGTCCAGACCATGCGGGCGGTGGCCTTGTCGTGAGGCATGTCCTTGCAGGGCCACCAGGTGCGAGCGCCTTCGGGCTCGGACAGAGATGAGATAATGGTCGTGCCCAGATGCTGATTCCAGTCGAGGCCGTTCATGCCGCCGCCGCCGGGCGGATTTCCGTGATACCAGATGCTCACCTCCGCCGTGTCATCCAGCCCCAGCGCAGTAGGCAGGGTGATGCTGAAATCGTATTCCCAGGTCTGGGTATAGTTGCTGGTTTCAACCCCATCTACCAGCACACAGTCCACAGACATCTGGTAGTAGAAGAGCAGGCCAACCTGTTCGAAGATGGCCTCCGTGCTCTTGAAGAGCATGTCCACGTGCCCGTCCACGCTCGAGTCTGACGGATCAAAGGCGATTTCGAGGTTGTAATGCAGCGCGTCGTAGCCGGTCTCGTCGTCCACCTCATCGAAGGACGATGGCTGCCCGGACGGGCCGTGCGGAACCTCGAACATGGCACCGTAGGAGTCGAGCTCGGTGAGGGGGAAGGCGGTGGTGATTTTCGGAGATATGAACACCGCCAGGGCGATGGCAAGACTCGACCAGATCCTGATTACCTTTTTCATAGCATTCCCAGGGTTTTATGGTGGCATAATTTAGTGAACAATATAATAGTGAACAATATAATATAGAAACTCCCCCCAATGCAAGCGCTCTTTTTTGCGCTTTCCGAAGCCGAAATCCGAGGCTTTCGCTTGCAAAAACGGCCGATTCGCCTTAAATTTAGAAATTCGAAAGGGATACTACCAATCCATAAGGCATCCATGAAAGACAAGACTATCTATCTCGTTCTGAGCGCGGTGGCTTTGAGCCTGATTCTCGCTGGCGCGGCGCCGGCGCAGGAAAGCCCCTACCGCGCCCTGCTGGAAAAGATCACCGCCGACGGCATCTTCAAAGACGCCGATGTGGGCGTGGTGTTCGATTCGACCAACGTGCGGGTGGAAAACACCGGCCTGTCGCATGTGGTCAATCACCGCCTGCTGAAGATGCTGACCTGGGGCGGCACGCGGCGTTTCACCGGCCTGCGCTTCGATTACGATCCGGCTTCAAACGTTCTGGAACCGCGCAAGGTCATCATCCACCGCGCAGACGGCAAGATGGAACCGGTGGATTTAAGTCTAATGCAGGATTTCCCTCAGCCCCAGAGCATGATCTACTGGGGTGCGCGCATGAAGGTGCTTCCCATCCCGCGTCTTAACATCGGTGACGCCATCGAGATGGAAACCTACAAGAAAGGCTTCCAGATCGCCTATTTGGATGAGATGGCGCAAGAGGATGAGGAGCGCTACATCCCGCCCATGCGCGGCCACTTCTACGACGTCATCACCTTTCAGGGCGATGATCCCATGCGCGAAAAGGCGTACACCATGTACATCTCGCGCAATCTCCCCGCGCAATTTGAAGTATATAATGGAGAGGTGTTCTCGGCGGTGACCTTTGAGGATACCTTACTCGTTTATAGATTTTGGAAGAAGGACGTATCCGCCTATAAGCACGAGCCTCGCCAGCCGGACGCCACCGATATCGTCCCCAAGGTCGTTCTGGCCACCGCCAAGGACTGGCCGGAGAAATCGCGCTGGTTCTTTCAGGTGAACGAGCCGGTCTTCGCCGTGGACGACGACGTGCGCCGCACCGCCCAGCAGATCGTGCGCGGCCTGAAGACGGAGGATGAGAAAATTGAGGCAGTGCTGCATTGGACCTCCCAGCAGATTCGCTATTCCGGCATCAGCATGGGCAAAGGGGAAGGCTACACTCTGCATCCGGGTATCATGACCCTAAGCGACCGCTGCGGCGTTTGCAAGGATATCGCCGGCATGTCTATCACGCTGCTGCGGGCGCTCAATTTCACCGTCTATCCCGCCATGACCATGGCCGGAGCGCGCGTGGAGTTGATC